>ERZ779890.11-NODE-11-length-188919-cov-7.273392_pt1 | contig 188919 bp, 168 predicted proteins | sample MGYA00511553_ERZ779890 | MGnify/ENA primary metagenome ERZ779890 (study PRJEB29588, sample SAMEA2152064) | human gut metagenome | biome: human gut; feature: human-associated habitat; material: faeces | place: Denmark | collected 2008/2010 ... | reverse complement strand
CTGTTGCACTTTCCCTGGAGTCGCCTCCGCCGGACGTTATCCGGCACCCTGCCCTATGGAGCTCGGACTTTCCTCATGCGGACAAACCCGCACGCAGCCACTTGGCTTACTCGTTAAAAACAAATTATTGCTGTGTGTAAAGGATCCTGCCGCAGTTCTCACATTCAACGAGCCCTGTGCCCGCCGCAACGCGTTTCACCGTAGCGGTGGGAAGGGACATGTTGCAGCCGCCGCATTGGTTGTTTTCCACCTTGGCCATGGGGGCTGCATGATGCGTTTTTACCGCATCATATTTTTTCAGAAGTACAGGATCCACTGTAGAGCGGCATTTTTGCGCTGCCGCCTGCGCTGCATCCAACTCGGGCTGTGCGGCGGCAATTTCATCTTCGCATTGTTTGCGCACCGCATCGTATTCCTTTTTGGCTTTACCGGCTTTTGCATAGGTTTCCTTGTAATCCGCAGTCGCCTTTTCGATCCATGCAAGCGTGTCGTAAAGGTCGCGGCGGGCGGAATCCACTTGGGAAAGCAGACCTTCGAGAGAGCGGCGCGATTCCGTCATTTCTGCTGCGGTGCATTCCTCATCGCGCTCCATCACCGTGAATTCGGAAAGCTCAAGCTCATACCTGTGCTCGAATTCATCGACCTGTGCGGCGAGCTTATCAACGGAAGCCCTGCGTGCATCAATCTGCTTCTGGATGCTTGCAATGAGCGTCTGCTGCTCGCTTAAAAAGGCGTGCAGCTTGTTCAGCTTCTGGCGGGAGGGGGTGGTTTTGATGCGGGCTTCAACCTTTTCGAGCGCGAGCTCGGCCTGTTGGTATTCCCAAAGCGCATCGAGTTTGTTCATAGCGGTACCTCCTGTATCTATAGTGACCGTGTCTGCCTCCGAAAAATCACTCAATCCGGCCAAGACACGCGGCTTCCGAAAGCGTCAACCTATATTGTACATCATTCGTAAGCGCCTGTAAATGGTGGATCAAAGGAAGCAGCACGACGCGTTCTGTTTCATAATGCCCGGCCTCGATCACATTCAAACCGAAAAAGCGCGCAGCAAGCGCTTGATGGTGCTTAACCTCGCCCGTCACAAATGTATCTGCACCGGCTGCATGGGCAGCTTCCGCATCGCTGCCGCCCGCACCGCCGATTAGCGCAACGCGCGAAACGGGGGAAAACGGATCGCCGCATATGCGTACAGCCGTGCCAAGTCGCTCTGCGACAAACGCGGCGAAAGCGCCGAGCGTTTCGGGAATGTTTGCGCCGCGCATTCCAATCCGGCCGAGGTTTTCCGGCGGGAGGGGAGCGGCGTCGAAAATGCCGAGCGCATCGGCCAAACAATCGTTCACGCCGCCAGGCGCAGCATCAAGGTTTGTGTGGGCGGCATACTGCGCGATGCCGTGGCGCAGCAGGATGTATGCGCCAGCCGTTGCAGGATCACCGGGCAGAATACGTTTTGCCCCGTCGAGAAAGAGGGGATGGTGTGTCAGCAACAGATCCGCGTTCCAGTCTACAGCCTCCTGTGCGGTTGCGGGCGTACAATCGAGCGCAACGAGCACCCGAGTGATCTCGTGCCTGTCCGTGCCAAGCAAAAGGCCGACATTGTCAAAATCCATCGCAAGGCCGGGCGGTGCGATGTGCTCCATTGCTGCGATAAAATCAGTTAGCTTCATTCGTTTGCCTCTCATGTTCCAAAATGTCCAACAATTCCTGCACGCCATGCAACGCATGCGCAAGCTGCGGCGGAACGATGCCCCGCTGTTCCGCTTTCCGCATGCGGCGGAGCCTGCTGTCCCGGCAGCGCAGAAGCGCCGGATACAGCGCGGGGTCGCGCTTTGCAAAAGCAATTGGGCCAAATTCCAAGAGCGCATCACACGGCATATCAGCCGGCTGGCCGGGCCCCGGTTTCGCCGCGATGATTTGATAATAACGCCCCGCATCCAGCACAAGCTGCTCATCTGCAAGGGAATAGCCCTGCTCCAACAGAAACCGGCGCAGCTCCAGCGTGCCGCCCATCGGCTGCATTACAATGCATTCCGCTGCCTGTGCAACAGCCGTGCCCTCCTCAAGCAGCCGGGCAATCAATTCACCGCCCATTCCCGCAAACACGAGCGCATCCGCTTCGCCGGGCGCAAGGTGTGAAAGCCCGTCGGATACGGAGAACGCCAACTGCTCCTCCGAAACGCCGCAACGCAAGGCAAGCGCACGCGCCTTGGTAAGCGAATCCGCGCTTATGTCGGAAGCGATGACGCGCGTTGCACTGCTCTGCTGCAACAATGCAACGGCAAGGCGGCCGTGGTCAGAACCTATGTCCGCAACCGTTCTGAAGCCGCACAAAAACGATGCGGCAGCTGCGAGCCGCGGTCTCAGATGAACTTGCATGAACCCTCCATCTGCTTTTCTGATTCTATTGTAAAACAAAGACGCAGGTTTTGCAAAACGGAAAACAAAAATTAAATGTGTTGCGGCAGGAGAAAACATACAACTCACCCTAAACGGCGGATTTTGCATTTACCGCCACGGCGCCCTGTGTTATACTATATATGGAAAAATATGCAGCATTTGTTACAACAGGAGGCGGTTTGCCGTATGAAAAGGCTTTCCGGGCGCATGTGGGCATCATTCATCCTGATCGGCTTCGTGGGGCAGCTGGCGTGGACGATCGAAAACATGTATTTCAATGTGTTCCTGTACAATACGATTTCGACCGATCCAAATGCCATTGCCACGATGGTGGCAGCAAGCGCTGCTGCAGCGACGATCACAACGCTTTTGATGGGGGCGCTTTCCGACCGGGTCGGCCGCCGCAAGCCGTTCATCTGCGCGGGTTATATTCTCTGGGGAATTTCCACTACGGCCTTTGGGTTCATCCGTGTGGAAAGCGTAGCGGCATGGGCAGGCGCAGCGAAAGCTGCAAGTGTGGCCGCGCTGCTTGTTGTTGTGATGGACTGCGTGATGACGTTCTTTGGCTCCACAGCAAATGATGCCGCGTTCAACGCCTATATTACGGACAGCACTACCCCTGAAAACCGCGGCAAGGTAGAATCGGTACTCGCAACGCTTCCCCTGCTTTCCATGCTTACGATCTTCGGAGGATTCGATTGGCTGACGCAGCAGGGCGAATGGCGCGCATTCTTTTTGATCTTTGGCGCGCTTGTTGTGTTAACGGGCATACTTGCCTGCTTCCTTTTAAAAGAAACGCCGCAAGGCGCCCCAAAAGGCAATTATTTCGCTGAAATTTTATATGGATTCCGCCCATCGGTCGTTCGGAGCAACGGAGCACTCTATCTTGCGCTCCTTGCGTTCGGCGTATTCTCCGTGGCGGTGCAGGTGTTCTTTCCATACCTTATCATTTACATGCAGAATTATCTGAAGCTCAATGCATATGCGCTCGTGCTGGGTGCCGTGCTGCTTGCGGCATCCTTGATCAGCATCCTTTCAGGCAGCCTGATTGACCGGTACGGCAAACTCAACTGCGTTCTTCCTGCGGCAGCAGGCATGCTTGCAGGGCTGGGGCTGATGTACTTTGCGCGCAGCGCTGCCTTTGTAATTGGCGCCGGCATTGTGATGATGGCAGGCTACATGCTTGTGACGGCCACGCTTTCCGCCGTCATCCGCGACTATACGCCATCCGGGCAGGCCGGGTTATTTCAGGGCGTACGGATGATTTTTGCCGTGCTGCTGCCCATGCTGATCGGCCCGTTCATCGGAGCTGCGGTCATCCGCAATAGCGGGGTGACTTATTTGGAGCTGGGCGTGGTTAAAAATGTTCCAACGCCCGCGATATTTCTTGCGGCGGCAGCCGTGCTGCTTTTGACCGCGATTCCCGTAACCCTTTTAAAAAGGAGAACCAAAGCATGAAAACCGCATGGAGCGAAACGCTTGACCCAAACGCGATCCTGCCGGAATATCCGCGCCCGCAGATGGTGCGCGAGAGCTATCTGAACCTCAACGGCGTGTGGCAATACGCCATTGCAAAGGAAGGGGAAACGCCGGAAAAGCCAGCGGGGGGTATCCTTGTGCCGTTTTCGCCGGAAAGCGAGCTTTCCGGTGTAAGGCGCATGCTGAAACCGAAGGAGACGCTTTGGTATACGCGCGTATTCACACTGGCTGAGGGGTTCAATATCGGCCGTGTGCTGCTGCACTTCGGTGCGGTGGATCAAACCGCCACGGTGTATTTGAACGGGAATGAGTTGGGAACACATACAGGCGGATATCTTCCCTTTTCATTTGATGCGACCGATTCTCTCAAGGAAGGGGAAAACACGCTTGCTGTGCGTGTGCGCGATGAAAGCGACGCATCCTTCCATTCCCGCGGGAAACAGAAGCGCAAGCGCGGCGGCATATGGTATACGCCGCAAAGCGGAATTTGGCAGACCGTTTGGTGCGAAAGCGTGCCTGCGCAATATATTGCGGCCTTGCGCATTACCCCGCTTTTTGACGAAAGTTCCGTGGAAATATGCGCGTACCCACAGGATGCGGAATGCGCGCTGCCCTGCATTGTCCGCATCGGGGACGTGGTGCAGCATGGGACGGCGGGCGTACCGGTCACTGTCAGCATGGAAGGGTTTAAACCATGGTCGCCGGAGCATCCATACCTTTATGATTGCGAAGTGCGCATGGGCGAGGACTGCGTGAAAAGCTATTTCGGCATGCGCAAATTCGGCGTGGAGCAGGATGAAGCGGGCACTCCGCGCCTGTTCCTGAACGGCAAGCCGTATTTCCATACCGGTGTGCTGGATCAGGGCTATTGGCCGGATGGATTGTATACTGCGCCTTCGGATGCGGCGATGGTAAGCGATATCAGAGCCATGAAGGAAATGGGATTCAATATGCTGCGCAAGCACATCAAAGTTGAACCGCTGCGCTGGTATTACCATTGCGACCGTCTTGGGATGCTGGTTTGGCAGGACATGCCAAACGGAGGAGGAAAATACAACCTTGCCACGATCAGCCTGCCGCTCCTTACAGGAAAGCACCATTCGGACGGGGAAAAGCATTACCGCCGCTTTGCGCGGGCGGATGCACGGGGCAGGCAAGCGTATTACGATGAGCTGGAGGAGATGGTTGCGCTGCTTTATAACAGCCCTTCAGTTGCCATGTGGGTGCCGTTTAACGAGGGCTGGGGGCAGTTTGATGCTGCGGAAGCGGTGCGGCGCATTCAGGCGATGGACGAAACACGAACCATTGACCATGCAAGCGGCTGGCATGATCAGGGCATCGGAGCCGTACAAAGCCTGCACGTATATTTTAAGCCATACAAATTCGCCCCGGACAAACTGGGGCGTGCGGTGCTTTTGAGCGAATTTGGAGGCTATAACCGGCGGATCGAAGGCCATTGTTTTAACAAAAAGGACTTTGGGTATAAACGCTTTGAATCAGAGGAGGCGCTGCTTGGCGCCTGGCGCGCCCTGTATGAAAATGAAATCCTCCCCGCCAAAGAGCAAGGGCTTGCAGCCGCGGTCTATACGCAGCTTTCGGATGTGGAGGATGAGCTCAACGGCCTTCTGACCTACGACCGGGCAGTAAAGAAGCTTCCGGCCGATGCGGTGCGGGAGATTAACGAGAGGCTAAAGAACTGACGCATACAGCCGGTAGCGGCTGTATGTGATAAAACCGCAGGCGGCAGCGGCGCTGAGGCTCTGACCGTCCTCTTCGTCTGCGAAAAATACAATTGATTCAACTGCAGGGTTTTCCGAAAGGACGACGCGCAGCGTATGGGAGAGCAGCGGCGCAGCTGCTCTTTCCGCTTCTTCCGGCCCGGTAAACGCAAGGCCGAATACCTCCGCAAGGGTTCCCTGTACTTTCAAAAATATACTGCCGAGGATCGTTCCATCCGGCACATAAGCAAAGATATACCAGCCGTCAGGTGCGGCATGCAGGCGCGCGGCGTTCCAATAGATTCCGCTGAAGTGCGCATCATGGAACGAAGCGTATGCGGTGAAGTCCGCCTCGCTTATGCGCTGGATGCCGGAGACGGGCGCGCAGGGCGTGAAGACGGTTGGAGAAAGGCGTAGGTCGGAACTTGCTTCCGCCAGCGCAAAGCCTGCTGTGCAAAGGGCTTCGGCGGCAAGCCCGTTTTCAGCCGTAAGGCCGACATAGGCAGTATAGCCCGAAAACCGTTCCCGCAGGTGTGAAACATAGGCGGCATATGCTTCAACACGATTCTCCCAGGCGAGAAATGCGGTGGTTTGGAGATACATGGGTTCCGGTTCAAACTCATAGCCCAGCACGCCCGCAATACGGCCGCCGCTTTCGCAGCAAAGCAGGCCGCCGCGCGGATCCGAAAGCCAACGGCGGTACTTTGATTCATAGGCTTCCGCGCCTTTGCACAGCGGGTAACTTTGCATGTCTCGCGCAGCACAGGCGGAAGCGCTCAGCGCGGCGGCCTGCTTCAAATCGCTTTCATTCATACATCGCAGCATGTCATTCCCTTTCTGTTTCAACGGAAACACCCGATCCGTCAAGCATGATTTTTATCGTGCCGCTTTCATCTGTGCGGTAAAGAGGGATGCCGTATTTTGCGAGCAGCGCAAGCGTTTCGCGGTGTGGGTGACCATAATCGTTGCCCGCTCCGGCAGATACGACGGCAATTTCAGGCGAAACAGCCGTGAGGAACGCTTCCGTTGAGGAGGTGGATCCGCCGTGATGCCCGAGCTTGAGCACCGTTGCACAAAGGTCCTGATCCTTGAGGTTGGCGCGCATTACGCCTTCTGCATAGGCTTCCGCGTCCCCCGTGAGGAGGATGCTTGTTTCGCCGTATTGTACGCGGAGCACAATGCTCCAGTTATTCATCCCCTCCGCATTATAGTCAACCCCTTCAAACGGGGACAGGATGCGTATGGAAACGTCTTTGTCGCCGAGGTTCAGCGTTCCCGGGGCGTAAACAGTTTTGGTCCGCACATGAGCCCGCTCCAGCGCTTCCAGCATGTTGAGATAGGATTCCGTGGTATGGGGTGTATCCGGAAGATAGAACGTGCCGATTTCGTAGGCGCTGATAAGTTCCGCCATGCTGCCGATGTGGTCGGTATGGGGATGGGTGGCCACAACCGCATCCAGCCGCGTGATGCCGAACCCATCCAAAAAGCGTTTGATTCTTGCTGCATATATCGCTTCTCCTGCATCAACAAGCATGGCCTTTCCACCGGGGGTGCGCAGTAAGATACAGTCCCCCTGTCCAACGTCAAGCACATAGACTTCAAGTGCGTCAGGGGCAGGCGCAGGGGAAGCGGAAACGCCGGCAAGCGCATCAATTTTCTTGAGAATCGGCTCCGGGTTGACAAGGTAAATTGCGAGGAACAACAAGAGCAGCACGATGCAGAACGTGCCGAGAACGCCCCATTTGCGTTCGAAAAGCGGGGAAAATATAGTTGTGCGATTATGCTTTTCGGTTTTGCGGGTCCCCACGGATATCCTCCAAATTGCACACAAGCGGAAGGCTTGCTTTCAGTAAATATAAGTATAATGCGAAAGGCTCGTTTTGGGAAGCGGTGCCGCAAGGCTTGACAAAAATGCCCATGCGCGCTACACTTGCAAAGTATTATTCTTTGCTTGCGGCATAAAATGAAAGAAAGCGCAAGCATTCGCTATCATTCGGAGGTCATATCATGACAAATGTAGAAAAGATCTGCGGGATCGTAAGCGAAGTAACGGGGATTGCTGCGGATGCAATCGCGGAAGATCCTGCAGCCTGTCAGGGTGAGATCGACTCACTGGATCTGACGGAGATCATCCTTGAAGTGGAAGAACAGTTCGACATGATCGTAGAGGATGATGAACACATTACAAGCGTGGCGGAATTGATCCGTTGCGTGGAAGCTCAGATCGCGTGAAGCAAAACGCGAAACCAAAGCGAGCGCCGGACCCCCGGCGCTCGCTTTGCATAAGGAGAGCCGCGCGATTAAACTACGAGCCCGCCGTTTGGGCTGAGAACCTGTCCCGTCATGAAAGAAGCTGCATCGGAAGCAAGAAAAAGGAGCACTTCTGCCACCTCTTCAGCAGAACCCAGGCGGCAGAGCGGCGTTTCTTCCGCAAGCTCTGCACGCGCCTCATGGTTGAGCGCCGCATTCATGTCCGTATCGATTACCCCTGGGGCGATGCAGTTGACGCGAATGCCCGAAGGCCCGACTTCCTTGGCAAGCGCTTTTGTGAATCCGATCAAAGCGGCTTTGGATGCTGAATAGGCAACTTCACACGAAGCGCCAACGAGCCCCCAGATAGAGCTTACATTAAGAATTACGCCGGAGCGGCGGGAGATCATATCCGGAAGCACGGCCCCGGTGCAATGATACGCGCCGTCAACATTCACGGCAAACAACCGCCGCCATGCAGCGTAATCCGTATCCGTAAACAGTGCAGTATGCGCAATCCCCGCGTTGTTGATTAAAACATCAATATGCCCAAGGGCAGTACGGGTTTCTTGCACCATGCGTGCCGCATCTTCCGCAGAAGCGACATCACCGCGCACGGCTGTGGCCATCGTACCAAGCTCTGCGAGTGCGGCAATCAGCGCGCGTGCTTCAGCATCTGAAGTGTGGTATCCGATGCCGACACGCCACCCATCCATGGCAAAACGCAGCGCGGCGGCGCGGCCGATTCCACGCGAGGCGCCTGTGATGAATACCGTTTTATGCAAAACGCTACCTCCGTTTCAATTGTTCTGCTAAAACGATATCACACGGGCCACCCATCCGGCAAGGCACACGCGCTTTATTGTGCCGCCTTTTTTTGCACACCGTTCACATCAATAACGGTTTCCCCTTCAAGCAGAAGCTCGCTGATGGTTACGAACTCATATCCTTCAGAGGTTGCAGTCTTGAGCAGTGTGGGCAGATATTCTTTGATTTTGTACCCGTTGTTGTGGCAGAGGATGATGCACCCCGGATGCAGTTTGGGCAAAACGCCGTCCAAAATTGTCTGGGCGCTGCGTTCTTCCTTCCAGTCCACGGTATCATCGGTAGACACGAAAAGGAAGCACCGGACGGAGGAAAAGAGCAGGGAAGTGTAGATGATTTCAGGCAGCACCCGGCTCTTGGATTGGAAAGGTGCTGCGGTTCAGAGAGTGTTGCGATCTGTTTGTACAGCATTATTTCAATATATTGGACTGACGGTCTGTGGAGGGCGAAATTGCGCAATTGGGGCTGCTTGGGTTTCTCGTCACAGTTATGAATGCGCAAAAAAAGTGGTTTTACATTGTGCCGCTTGACTTGCCGCGTACCGATGAGGATATATTGGAACGCTGGCAGAATACACACTGAGCGCGGACCTTTTTGGCCATACGCGGGATCATTCTGTTGCTCAACGCAATGCTGGGGAACGGTTGAAGGCCTCGTTGCTTCGGCAGACGCTGTTTCCGCCTGCAGAGCAGATCGAATCCCGCTATACATTTCTTCAAGGCCGCAGGTGGCTTCTTCCCATAGCAGGGGGAGCGCGTATTCTCGCCAATGGCGGGCGCATCGGCAAAAGATGGGATGATTTAAAAAAGATTGCGGGTGCTGAGCAGGCAGAAGTAGAGGCTTACAACAAATTCATGACAAAGGTTGGGTTATAGAGAACGGATGGTTCGATGATGCTTGAGGAGAGCAGTGGGAAGGCTTGAAAGCCCCTGCGAAACCCGCCATATCTGAGGCGGGTTTCGCAGAAGTATACTTATCCTTACAGCACGAACTTGACCGCGCGGACGACATCAACATAATTTGCGGTTTCCATGCGAATGGTGCGGTCGCCTATGAGGGAAAAGCCGGGATAATAGGACATGGAAACGGCATTTGCATGTTCCTTATATGTAATTTCAAAGATGAATTTTTCCGGCATATCAATGAGGCCTTTGGATAGATCCTGCTTTAAGGCAGCGCATGCGGCTGCCCGGATGCGTTCACAGGCAAGCTCGGGATGGATGCTGCGCGTCATGCTTCCGAAGCCTTCCTTTACCGCAACCGTTTTGAGCAGCGGATACATGGCGGTGCTGTCTTCACAGAGCATTTTATCTCCGGTTAAAAGCACGGTAGGCACCTTCTCATAGTTGGCAACCAGGCTGAACAGCATAAATTCGCTGCATATCTTTCCGTTCAGGCGTACTTCGAGTGGCTTTTGCGAAAAAGTATGAGAGAGGGGGCTGCCATTCCTGCCTGCGGCTGAATGATATCCAATGAACATGGCGGCATCAAAACCCTGATCCACACCGTAAGCCATCGTATACGGATGGCCACATCCGCTGCGGATCAGTTCCACGCAGCGAGGTAACTGGCGGATATCAAGATTGGTTCCACTTGCGTGTGCATCCTTTACTAAAATGAAATCAGCTCCCGCATCAATGGCTCCTTCACAGGCTGCTTTGACCTCGTTTGTCATCTGCTGCGCTGCGGCTGCATAGGTGGGCTGTGTTCGGTTGCATTCCTCCCAAAGCGTTGTAGTGGTGATGCCTTCGATGTCGGCACTGATGAATACGCGCATTTGTTTGCCTCCTTAATCCTTGATACAAGATATTTTAAAAAGAAACGCAATTCATGTTGAAGGTAGTTCTGCTTTTTACTGCTATTAACTTTCGTGCTCTGAAAAGAGCGTTTTGTGCATTCGTTCATGGAAATTAATTCAAATTATATAGAGCATTTTTGATTTGCGCAAGCTTTTATTTCAAGAACATTATATGCCGCTTGCCACAGTTTTCGCTGTGGCAAGCTCTTATTGAAGTAAATACGGGAAAACAGCGGTGGAGAAGTCAGCATCACATCAAGAAATTAAGCAGCGCTTTTCATCTCTGCACATTATTATAGACGCACGTTCCGTCGATATAGGTACGTGTCACATTCGCATGAAGCAAGGCCTCGGCGGGGCAAGTGAGCAGGTCGGTGTCAAGCGTAATGAAATCGGCATACATCCCCGCTTTGATTTTTCCCTTTACGGCCTCGTCATGGGAGGCATATGCACCGGCAGCGGTATAACCATAGAGCGCTTGCTCGCGTGTGAGCCGCTGTTCAGCAAGGAACGGCCCATTGCCCTTGAGATCGCACCGGGTAACAGCACAATAAATCCCCGGAAGCGGCCGGAAGGATTCCACAGGGCAGTCCGTCCCAAAAGCAGTATGTACACCAGAATCAATATAGGTTTTCCAGGCATAGGAGGTGCTGGCAAGCTCCCGCCCAACGCGATCGGTAACGATATGGATGTCATAATCAAGAAAAATTGGCTGGATATAGGCCAGAACATCAAGTTCCTTAAAGCGGCGCAACTGTTTGGCATCCGTGATTTGGCAATGTACGATTCCGTGGCGGGGATGGAGATACGGATACCCCTGCCGTGCGCGTGCAAACGCATTCAGACAGAGTTCGATTGCACCATCTCCGATTGCATGAATTGCCACAGCGATGTTGTTTTTGTGTGCTTCGAGCACAAGGGCATCAAGAGACGCCTGATCGTATACCGCTAAGCCTTTCGTATCCGGAGCGTCGTGGTATGGTTTACGCATAAGCGCTGTCCGTGCGCCTAACGAGCCATCCGCGAGCAGCTTGATGCAGGATATTTTAAACGTGCGGTTGCCATAGCTGTCGTCGATTCCCTTTTCATATAAAAACTGATCGAGCTCACTTTTTTGTGGCAACAGCGCCTGCTCGGCAATGCGCAGACGAAGGCGCCCGGTTTCGCCGGCCTCACGAAGAAGCGACAGAATGGTATAGACAGAATCCGCGGGCATATATTTCAGATCGTCCGATTGAACGCTGGTGATGCCGTTGCGGAACAGATCGGCCTGTGTATCTACCAGCAAATCCATCAATTGCTGTGCGCTCGGGGCGGGGAGAAAGGACTTGATATCATCCAGGACTTCTTCTTTTACTACGCCGTTGGGGATACCTCGCGCATCCGTTTCCACACATGCGCCGAACCGGCTTGCAGTATCAGCAGATATGCCGTAAAGCTCCATTGCTTTTTTATTCAGCACACCGATATGAAAGCAGGAGCGCATGATGAGAAGGGGATACTCCGTGGTGATTTCATTGAGATCATCGGCGGTGGGAAATCGCTTTTCATCGGTGAAATAATCCTGATTCCAACCTTCACCGATCAGCCAGAGACCGGAATCCGGACGGTAGCTTTGCTCAAAGCCGCGGCGCATGCGGAGGATAACCTCGGAAAGCGCAGTACAGCCCGTGAGATCAACGGAGGATTTGGATTTTGCATAATGCAAATAATGCATATGGCTGTCGTTGAAACCGGGCATCAAAAATTCGCCGCCGCAGTCCAAAACGGAAATGTCGGGGCAGGGATGTTCCTGCAGATAGGCTTCCGCATTCTGCAAACTGCCAACAAATGCGAAGAAACCGCCGACAACAACTGCAGACTCAGCCAGTGGGTTGGCGGAATCCATGGTTGCAATTTTGGCGTTTTGAATCCAGATTGACATAGGCCACCTCAATACTACGGTTTTATATGCTAGGGCGCAGATATTAACTAAAGTTAATTAAGTATACCTTACCCGCTTTGATTTTTCAATATGGGCATCATTGATATGAATTCAGTAGGAATTTGTAGAAAAGTTAGGGAAAATGAGGTATGCACCCCCAAAAACTGATGCTATAATGTGGTTGTCACAGAAAATGAATAGGGTACAGGGAGAGGTAGCGGCATGAACAACAGCAAGCGGCGGTTCCTTTTTCAGAATGGTGGGTACTATCATATTTTCTATCGTGATGTGAGGGTCAGTGCCTATGAGCATCCGCACACGCATTCATTTTGGCAATGCCTGTTTGTGAAAAAAGGACGCATTACGCAGATACAGGATGGAACGAAATACTATCAGGTGGAGGGGGAGGTTTTTCTGACGCCGCCGGGGCGCGAGCACAGCTTGTATGTATTTGCGAACGATACGGTTTATTATTGCGTATCTTTTTCCGAAGCTTTGCTGGAGGATGCCCTGACTCCTTACCCACAAATAAAAAAAGATTTTTCTAATATCAAGGTCAATTATTGCGTATCGCCCCAACGACTTGCTCTTTTGGACGCATCCTGTGCTGCGCTGATGAAAATGCCGGAAAGTAGCATTCCCTTTGAAAAGGATTACGGATACCATATTGCATGCGCTACGATAATTGCGGCGCTTGCAGATGCTCCGCTACTCTCTCAACGGCAACCCGATGATGGAAATGATCCGGAGAATACAATGAATGCAGTGGTCCGCTACTTTGAACAATTTTATTTTGAAAATTTAAATATTGAAGAGATTGCAGAAAAATTCGGCTTTAAGCGGGGAACGTTCTGCAACCGCTTCATCGAACGAACGGGGATTTCTCCTAAAAGATACCTCACAGAAAAACGAATCCACGAAGCAATGTGTTTGATTGATACCACCGATCTTCCGCTCAATAAAGTTGCGGAACAGGTCGGATACAATGATTTTTCCACGTTTTATCGCAATTTTTTGCGCATGACACAGAAGACTCCCTCTGAATATCAGGCACGTTTACAGCACACAAAGCCGGAAAGAACAGAGGGGGGAGATTAGCGGTGAAGCGAAGCCGCGGATGCAAAAATCCTGAGCGCATGCATTTTGACAAGATCATACTGTTGGCAAAATGCAATCCAAATCAAGATGGTAAAACGAGAAATGCAATTGCGCCACATACGTGGCACATGGTAGTATATAGGCAATGACAAGAAGAGCCTTTGCTCAACCGCACCGAATCTAATGTTCCTTTAGTATTAATAACAATGCAATTTGGCATGCGATTGATGCCATTAAATAGCCAAAAAGTTGAAAACAGTGCGCAAATGAAAACGATGCGCAAAACATGAAAACAGAGGTTTTTCAAGGATAAAAGAAAATAAAAATAAGTGCAGAGGCGCTTACGAATTCAAACTAGTATTCTATATTCAATAAAGCAAGGCAAGCTTTGTTACCCGAACGCGGGTGACGTGAATAAATCAATATTTAGGAGGACGTCCAGACATGAAGATCAAAAAACTCATCAGCCTGTTGCTTGTCGCAGTGCTCGTATTGCCCGTTTTGAGCGCCTGCGGTGCCGCCGATGACACCGTTGTCATCGGTTATATCGGCGACTTGTCCGGCAACGATGCTTACGTCGGCATTCCCCCACAGCTTTTCCTCCAGGACTATTTTGATGAAATCAATGAAAATGGCGGCATTATGGGAAAAAAGGTTAAACTGGTAGCCTACGACATGCAGCCCGACAACGCTGTTGACGGCTCGCTTGCCTGCAACCGTCTTGTCAACGAGGACAAAGCAATTGCAATCATTGGCCCGTCCTCCAGTTCTGCTGCAATCCCGATGGCGGATATCTGCGATGCGGCGCATGTTCCGTTCATCGCTACCTCTGCTACCAATGAAAAGGTTACAATCGCAGAGGACGGCACTCTTCACCCCTATGCGTTCCGTGTTTGCTTCATCGATTCCTATCAGGGCACGGCACTTGCAAAGTATGCTTATGCGAATGGCATTCGCAAGGTCGGCATGATCGATACTCTTGGCAACCCTTATTGCCAAGGCATCTGTGATTATTTCCAGGAAGAGTTTGAATCGCTTGGCGGCGAAGTGGTAGACCGCATCGGCATCCAGTCTGAGGATGTTGAGTTCCGCGCACAACTTACAAACTTCGGCCAGCTCGACATTGATGCGATTTTCTTCCCCAGCGGCACTTACAAGATTCCGTCCCTCGTTGCAAATCAAGCGGCCGACCTGAATCTTGACTTCAAGTTCATCTTCTCTGATGGCGTTTATGACAACACGCTTCTCGAGGTTGCCGGCCCGAATCTTGAAGGCGCGCTCATGAGCAACTATCTCTATGGCGACAACCCGGAATATGATGAATTTGAAGAAGCATACAATGCAAAACACGACGAGTACGATGCGAACATCTTCGTTTACCTTGCTTATGACGCTGTCGAACTGCTGATGTATGCAATCGAAGAATCCCAGAGCCTTGACCCGGAGAAGATCCGCGACGCGCTTGAGAATGCGACCGATGTTGAGCTTTACACCGACAAGCACTTCACCGTCGACCCCGCAACGCATAACCCGCTCAACAAGATGGTTGCTATCATCGGCGTTGAGAATAGCCAGTTCACACTGGTTGACAGCTACTATCCCACCCTTGACGAATAACGCTCACCATAAAACGCAGATAAAGCATTAGACCATGAATCGGACATAAAATCATTGTGCAATGGGTCTGGGTCTGCACAGGCTCATTGCACAAATTATTAGGAGCATATTATGTCAACTATTTTGCAACAGCTGATCAACAGCGTGTCCGTCGGCGGTTTGTATGCGCTCTTGGCGGTCGGATATGCACTGATTTACAGCGTATTTGATTTTACGAACTTCGCGTTCGGCGGCATTATGATGGTGTCCGCATTTGCGGGCTATTTCAGCACACAGCTTGGCCTCGGCACAATCCCCGCAATGTTTGTGGCGATGGCTGCGGGCGTTGCTCTTTCGGTGGCGGTTGAACTGCTTGCCTACCGCCCTATGCGCAAACGAAACGCAAAACGCCTGTTCCTGATGATTTCTGCAATGGGCGTGAATATTTTTCTCACGAACCTGTTTCTTTGCGTATTCGGTGCGAATCTTAGAACGTTGCCAAGCGGCTTTGCGTCAAACACCATTACCCTTTGGGGTGTACAGGTTGGTACGGTTGATATTGTTGCGTTCGTCACATCAGCCATATCCCTAGCGATTTTGTGCTTCTTCCTCTATAAGACCCGCTCCGGCATTGCGGTTCGCGCAAGCGCCATCGACATGTCGACGGCAGGCCTCATGGGAATCAACGTGAACCGCATCTCGCTGATCGTATTTGTGATTTCGGGCATCACCGCAGCGATTGCGGGCATGTTCTTCGGCATGAAATATACCGTTTATCCTGGAATGGGTGCTATGTCGAATAAGGCGTTTATCGCGAGCGTGATCGGCGGTCTGGGCAGCTTGCCCGGCGCTGTGCTCGGCGGCTTTGTGCTTGGCATCCTCGAAGTACTCGTTGCAGGCTATATTTCCGCAACCTACCGTGACTTGTTCTCCTTTGGCGCAATGATCATCGTTCTTATGTTCATGCCCAACGGCCTCATCGGCAAGGGCGACCAGAACAAACTGTAAGGAGGGCCGAAAATGTATATTATTTCAATTATCGTTACGGCGTGCACAAATATCATTTCGGTCATTGGCCTTGCGCTGCTTACCGGCTACACGGGAATGTTTTCTCTGGGCCATGCGGGGTTTATGTGCATCGGTGCATATACCGCAGTGCTGCTGAACAAATACCTTATGGTGCCTTACGTGCTCGCGCTGATTCTGGGCGGCTGCGGCGCAACGCTTGTCAGTCTCATCATCGGCTATCCAACGCTTCGCAACAAACTCCGCGGTGACTATTTCGCCATCTGCATGCTCGGCTTTGGTACGATTGTGCGCCTGATTCTGAACAACATGAACAACCCCGTTACCAACGGCGCGCTTGGCCTTACGAACATTCCGAAACTCACGACGTTGTGGTCCACGCTGCTGTTTACGGCTGCGCTGGTGTTTTTCATGTGGAACTTCGTCCACTCACAATACGGCAAAAACTGCGTTGCAATTCAGCAGCAGGAGGTAGCCGCTGAGATGATGGGCGTGCGTATTGTGCGCACCAAGCTGCTTTCCTTTGCAATCTCTGCGTTTTACTGCGGCGTGGCAGGTGGACAGCTTGCGTTCTGGCTACAATATATTTCCCCGGCGACTTTCTCGGACACGCGCTCAAACGACTTTCTTGCAACGCTCGTCACCGGTGGTACAAACAGCATCACCGGCCCATTCCTTGCGGCAGCGATTCTGACCTCCATGCTGGAGTACTTGCGCTCCCTTGTGAACTGGCGTTTGGTTGTATACGGCCTATTGTATATCCTTATCATGCGCTTCCGTCCGGAAGGCATCATGGGCTATAAGGAATTCTCCCTCAAGAAGACTATCAAATTCTTCAAGGAACTTCCGCAAAACTGGCCTGGGTATATGGAAAAGTTTAAGGAAAAACTAACAGGGAGGAGGAAGCGGTCATGAGTAATTCCAAAGAAGCGCTCAACGTGAGCAATCTCACCATCCGCTTCGGCGGCCTGTGCGCCGTTGACAATGTCAGCGTTCATATTGATGAAGGGGAGTTCGTTGGCCTCATTGGCCCGAACGGCGCTGGAAAAACGACCTTCTTCAATTCTATTACGGGCAATCTGGTTCCTACGGAGGGTACCATTACCTACAAGGGAAAGAGCCTTGTGAAGAAAGGCCCGGATCAGATTTCCCACATGGGAATCAGCCGCACCTTCCAAAACATCCGCATTTTCCCGAAGATGACAGTTCTTGAAAATGTGTGCCTCCCGCTGCACAGCCAGCCGACTTATAACATTTTTGCGGCGTTCCTTGGCCTTCCCTCCACGAAACGGGAAGATAAGCGCATAAAAGAAGAGGCTATGAGCTTCCTGGAGCGGTTAGGCATTGCGGAGTACCAGGAGTATCAGGCGGGCACATTGGCATATGGTTTGCAACGCCGACTTGAAATTGCACGCGCGCTTGCGGCACATCCCACGCTACTGTTGTTGGATGAACCTGCCGCGGGCATGAACAACGACGAATGCAATGAGCTGGTTGAACTGCTTCGCAGCATCCATAGAGATTATCATCTTACGGTAATGCTCATTGAACACCATATTGACGTTGTGCTTAATCTCTGCGATCGCATTTACGTGCTCAACCTCGGAAAACTGCTTACGGAGGGCACGCCATCTGAGATACAGTCCAACCCCGAAGTTATCCGGGCATATCTTGGTGAACGGAGGAAAAAGGCGTGAGTAAACTGGCAGAAGTAAAGGAACTGTACTCTTATTACGGAGGCATCTGCGCGCTCAACGGCATCTCCCTTTATATTAACGAAGGAGAGATTACTTCAATCATCGGCTCCAACGGCGCTGGAAAATCCACCTTTATGCGCACCATTGCCGGCGATAAAGCGATCAATTCCGGCGAAATCCTTTTTGAGGGAAAACCGCTGCCCACGAATGTGCACCAGGTTGTTGCAAGCGGCATTTCTCTGGTTCCCGAAGGACGCCGTATTTTTCCCGCGCTTTCCGTCCGCGAAAACTTAATTCTCGGAACCTGTTCCCGTAAGGGAAAGGACTATAAGCAGGCGATGGAGGAGACGATGGAGGAGGTGCTTACCCTCTTCCCAATCTTAAAGAAGCGTATCCGTCAGTCCGGTGGTACGCTGTCAGGCGGAGAACAGCAAATGCTGGCGATTGGCCGTGCGTTGATGGCGCGCCCGAAGCTGCTCTGCTTGGATGAACCTTCGCTGGGCCTTGCGCCTATTATCATCGATGAAGTATTCGATAAAATTCAACAATTGAACAAGGAGACAGGCCTTACTGTGCTTCTGGTGGAACAGAATGCATTCCTTGCGCTTGATGTGGCGGATCGCGCCTACGTGCTTAACACAGGAAACATTACACTGGAAGGCACCGGCCAGGAACTGGCCGAAAACGCAAGCGTCCAGGAAGAATATCTGGGCGTTAAGCGCTAATGAACACTTTTTCCGGCAATGGATTCGCGTAAACCATTGCCGGAATCCTTAATTTGAATGTTCCATTGCTGTGGAGGCGATGTGCTATGGATTTAAAAAACTATGAACTGGCGGTTGCTCTGCGCCATGCGCTGCACCGGCACCCGGAACTATCCAACCACGAGACTTGGACAAAGGCGTACCTGATTAATTTTTTGGACAAACATACATCTCTTGAAATCGTTGACCGAGGCGCATGGTTTTATGCAAAGTACTCCGCTGCGCCAGGAGCACATAAAATAGCGTTCCGGGCTGATTTTGACGCGCTCCCGATCGATGAAACAATTTCGCTTCCTTATGGATCGGAGATTCCCGGCGTGTCACACAAATGCGGCCATGACGGACACAGCGCGACCCTTGCAGCCTTTGCACTTGAGGTGGATCAGCGCGGCGCTGAAAACACCATTTATTTTATTTTTCAGCATGCAGAAGAGACAGGGGACGGAGCAAAGGAATGTGCTGTTTTGGTTACGGAAGAGGGAATCGAAGAGGTATACGGCTATCACAACCAACCGGGGTACCCTGTTGGCGAGGTAATCGTGAATGATGGTAGCTTTCAATGCGCATCCAAGGGGATGAGTTTGTTTTTTGAAGGAGTGCCAGCCCATGCATCCGATCCCGATGTTGGCCGGAACCCCGCTTTGGCCATCGCACGCCTCATCTGTGCTCTTCCGTCGCTCTATCGTGCACAGGAGTATACAGGGTTAGTCCTCGGCACTGTCGTTCATGTTGAAATCGGCGCTCCGGCATTTGGAACGGCCGCAAGCACAGGCGTATTGCGTGTCACGCTGCGCGGAGAACATGAAGCGGAAATGAACTGCTTTGAAGCGCGTTTGGAAGCGCTTGCCAGTGAGCTTGCTTCTGAATATGGTTTAAAGTACCATGCGGAGTTCTGCGATTACTTCCCGGAGTGCTATAACCATCCGGAAAGCGCCGCGAAAGTCCGAGCGGTATGTGCAAAGCTTAACATCTCGGTGCATGCATTTCCGCATTCAAAGCGTGGTTCGGAAGACTTCGGCTATTACACCAAAGCAACCAAGGGCGCTCTTTTCAACATCGGCGCAGGAGATATAACGCCGCATCATACAGTTACATATGATTTTCCTGATACCATCATTTTAACTGCGGTTTCCGTGTTTGAGGGGCTTGCCGGGATGGAGAAAGACTGAAAACGCATCGTCAGTACATGCGCTGTTCAGCTTTTAATTCTCTGGCAAGAGAGTTTGACAAGAGCGTGAAGTAGCAGCCAAGGCGCGGAAATCCGCGCCCTCGTTTCAGATAAACACAGCAGACTGCGCTTTAGAAATCATGATATCGGAATGTGAAAGGCGGTATGGCGTTTTGAAAGAAAAGGCATGCAGATGACAGCTGGAGATGACTCTGTGATGTGCTGTGCCAATGTCCAAAACGGAAACGTTGATAGCGGGGATAAAAAGCTTATGTCCGCCTCGTAAACAGAAAACGTTCCTTTGCAGCGTTTTTGTAGGAACGCGAAATGGGGACGCTTTGCCCGCTTTTGAGCAGAAAGCTATCCTGAACCATGGATACGACATATTGCATGTTAACATAATAGCTTTGATGGCAGCGGAAAAACTGGTTGCAGTTAGTTCCGGTCAGCAGTTCCGCCGGGGTGCGCTGCGTCCAGTATTCCTGTGTTGTGGTTTGAATGCGGGTTTTGTGCAGCACCCGTTCAAGGGAAATGATGTCATCCTCGGAAATGCGGATGGCTTCGGAACGTCCATTTTTCAGAAGGATCGTCCGCGAAAAGGCGGAGCGCACTTTGCTGACGGCTTTCTGCAATGCCGGAATAAAATGGCTTTCCATCTGTTCCTTCAGCACAGAATACACATGATCTGCCGCATATACTTCAGTGGCATACTTCAAATATGCGCTCAGAAAGATGATCTGGCAACTCGGCACAAGCGCATTGATTTGCTTTGCGAGAGCAATGCCGTTCATTTGCTCCATACAGACATCCACAATCGCGATATCCGCAGGAAACGACTGGGCCTTAAGGTCATCCAAAAGCTCTTGCGGATTCGTGTACTGCCGGATTTTTGCATCGGCGTATTCTGGAACGCGTTCAATCATTTGTGCGGTGTATGCGCAATGGAGCAGTTCGTCATCGCAGATTGCAATTCGAAGCATTTTCATTCCTCCTTATGCTTGCATAGTAAGTAAAGAACAGAAACATCCGTCCTTAACGCTTGTGAGAAACGACCCGCCGTATTGCACGGCGAGCCCGTTCAAAATGTGCATGCCGACGCCGCGGCTCAGGCCGGAAATGCGGGGGCGGTGCACCGGGTCATCCGGCGTGCTGTTTTCCATGCGGATGCTGCATATTCCATCCGAAACGCTTGCGCAGATGCGGATTGTACGCTGCTCCGGCGCAACCTGCATGCAGGCTTCCTCCGCATTGTCCATGAAGTTGCCGAAGGCGCTTACCAGATCAACATTGGCAATGCGTGTTTCCGCAGGGAGTGTGACATGCGCTTCCACGGAGATCCCTTTCTGCTGCGCCTCGCTGATGCGGCGGAACAGGAACGCATCCACAATGGGGTTTTCACATTCGCCCAGGTTGGATTGGAATTTATGCCGCGGAATAAGCTCATCAGCATACCGGGCGGCCTGTTCCAACTCGCCGTTTTCCAACAGCGCACGAACCGTGTGCATGTGGCTTGCGATATCGTGGCGGAGCATGCGGATGGTTTCATATTGTGTGGTCAACGCGCTGTAGTGCTCCTTTTGACTTTCCACCTGCTCCGCAAGGTATGCGTTGACTGCCTTAAGCCGTGCGCGCTGCGCCATGCCGCGAACTGCAAGATAGATGCCGACATCCGCAGCAAAGCAGGTGATCACCGTTGCAAAACGCAGCACGCTCAACTGGTCGATCATCGAACGGTTCCCAACCATGAAATTCAGGGAAACCAGCGTGCTTTGGCTGAAGGGCAAAGCGATATACAAAAGCAGTTCACGCCCGCTGAGCTGATCCGCCCACCGGTTCAGGATAAGGACGCAGAACCACAGCAGCAGGCAGTAAAGCGAGATATAAACTGCGTAAAACCCAACCTGATCCGCAAAGGGGAGCGCAAACACAGCGTCCAACTGGCCAAACGCGGAATTTGCCATCAGAAACGCCAGCATTTCGCACGCCGGAATGTTGACGAACACAAGCCCGACGCAGAGGAGAATCTTCGTCCAACGATCCTGAAACAGCCAAAAAGCGCATGCTGCAACCGCAACCATGCCCCAAACGAACCGAAACATGAACCAGGTGATGGGCATAAGAGAGCAGATGAAAAGCGAGATGGACTGCGCAAGCACAAAAAGAACGATTGTGCGAACAACTCCATGCTTTGGCTTTAGCACTAGCAGGAAAAACACGACCCAGAGCAACGCAAGAATCGCATTAAAGATTTTGTGAAGCAAGTCATATTCCCCAACCAATGCAGTACCTCCGACACGTTAACGCTTCCTGCCGGCAAAGAACCAAACCATAAAAACAGGCAAGAATATACAGCAATTTATTGTAAATAAAAATAAAAACAAACATAAATGAAAGCATCGCTGTTCTTTGGAAACAACCGAATCGGTGACTACTAATTACATGTTAAATAATCTTTATAAAAGAAGATTTGGAACATCGTTACGAGCGTAATCGTTGCGCTTGTGATTCTCCTTGCGATTGCCCTGGTGGGCGTCCGGCTGGTGGGGCTGCAGGTTTTCGCAGTGCTTTCCGGCTCCATGGAACCCACTTACCATACAGGAAGCCTGATTTACGTGAAGGCGTGGACTACAGAGACCTGGAAGCCGGGGATGTTATCACCTTCATGCTGGATGAGGACACTGTTGCAACGCACCGCATTGTTGAGGTTGCGGCGGATGAAGCGGATCCGGCCGTGCTCCGCTTCCGCACCAAGGGCGATGCGAACGACGCGGTGGATGGCGGGCTTGTTCATTTCAAAAATGTGATCGGCAGCCCGGTGTTCACAATTCCCGGGCTGGGGTACGCGGCGAACTACATCCAGAACCCGCCGGGAACCTACATTGCCATCTCCGCAGGCGCAATTCTGATTCTTCTCGTTTTTCTGCCGGATCTTTTCGGCAAGGAAGAGGAGGGCGAAACGGAAGCGCCCAAGCGCACGAAACGCCGGGAAGGAGGTCGCCCCAAGACCCGCGCGGATGCGGAACGCATCGCCGCAAGGCGCGCCGCCACCGAGGCCGCAAGGCAGGCTGCGCTTGCCGCACAGCGCGAGGCGCACCCGGAGGAAGACGAACCCCGCGCAAACCACACGGCTTGAACAATCTGCGCGGCCGGGGTGCTTCCCGGGAAGCGCAGTGATAATACAATTAAGTTTTTCCAAACCATTAAAACCACCAGAAGTCATATGCAGGAGGAAATTACATGAAAACGTGAAACAAAGCGTTGCTTCTCACCTTTGGTGCGGTGCTGCTTGTTGCGGCTCCGTGTTCGGCACACTTGCCTACCTGACCTCAACCGATACGGTTACGAACACCTTCACCGTGGGCAAGGTGCAAATCACGTTGGACGAAGCTCCCGTGGATGCAAACGGAGAGACAACCGATGGTGACCGTGTCAAGAAAAACAACTACCATCTGCTACCCGGCCACGAATATGACAAGGACCCCATCGTCCACTTCCAGCCCAATAGTGAAGCCTCATGGCTCTTTGTGGAAGTCAAGAACGACATTTCCGTTATTGAGTCTACCGAGACGGGCTATAAGAGCATCGTCACTCAGATCACCGAGAACGGTTGGACTGCTCTAGATGGAGTTGCTGGCGTTTATTATAAGTCCGTTGATGCAAACACCGGCGCTAATGCGATTGATTATCCTGTTTGTAAAAGTACACATTTCAAAAAGGAGGAACTAAGGTATGATAAAGAGAATATTTGCAACGATGATGTCCCTGTGCCTGCTACTGGGACTGATGCCCACGGTAGCACTGGCGGAGGGCGAGTCGGCGGCACCCACTCCTGAATATGTTGCGTGGATCGAAGAACAGGGGTATGAGACGCTGGAGGCGGCGGTCACCGCAGCGGAAAGCGGAGATACTATCACCCTCGGCGAAGGAAAGTATACCCTTTATAAGAAGGGAGCTGTTACACGGGGCAAAGATCTGACTTTTGTTGGCCAAGGGGCGGATAAGACAGCCTGGGGTATTGGAGCAACCATTCCAAATCCAGATTTGTTCGGCACGGAGTATAACGGTGATTATAGCTTCGATGGTGCCGGAACCATTACCTTCAAGAATATGACCTTGCAGTCCGGTGCGGTTGACTATCTCGGATTCATCCGAGCCGACCACACTATCACAGAAAACTGCGTGATCAATGGAAAGACCTTCTACTGGGGTTATTCCTCAGCAACATTTAAGGATACTATTTTTAACTGCCCCGCAGGAGACTATGCGCTCTGGACATACTCGTCCCCGATGATGACATTCGATACTTGTACATTTAATTCGTCTGGAAAGACGATCAACGTGTATACTGACTTCGGTGCAGGAAAGCATGATATTACTGTCAATTATAAGGATTGCACAGTAATCGGCAGCACGCTCGAAGAGAAGAAAGATAAGGCTGTCATGAACATTAACGACAGCAATATGGGTGACTATAAGTACATCATCAATATCTCTGGAACAAATGTGGTCAACGGCGTTACCCCCGACAACCTGAACAATGAATACACCAAGGAGCAGAAAGACATCTCCTGTTCCAGCCTGTTCGAGTTTAACACAAAATACGGTGCGGGCAACTCCGGACGCACAGTTGTAAATGTCGATGAAGTTGCTGTTTGGAAAGACGGCAAGATGGTCAGCCATGTAAACTCCGATGGACAAAGGGACAACGCATTTACTGTGACCGAGAGCGAGTGGATCCCCAACGCTGATGAAACGGCCTATACTCGCACCGTCACTAAAGTATGCGATTACTGCGGCTATACAGAAGAAACAGAGGAAACCGGATATACTGTATCCTATGCCCTGAACGGCGGGACAGGATCCGACACGGTGGACTATTCAGAAGAGATCGTAGCAGCAGATGCTGAGACGACTGTCAAAGCTGCCCCCTCCCGCAACGGCTATACCTTTACCGGCTGGAGCGATGGCGAAAATGCCTATCACCCTGGTGACGAGCTGACTGTGACCGGAAACACCACACTGACCGCTCAGTGGAGCAGCAATTCTACACCCGAGGACCCCGTTGAGCCTACCAGCACCCCCGAGCAGCCTGATGACCCATTGCCCCCGCAGACGGGCGATAACAGCAATGTGTCCCGGTGGATGGCGTTGATGCTTATATCCTGTGGCGGATTTGCCGGAACATTCATGTTCAAAAAGAAAAAAGCGGATAAGTAACACCTAACTGGCAGGTTGTGGAGTCCAGCATTCCGAAGGGCTATGTTCCCTATTATAATGCGCGCTATGGCACGGTAACGATCACCAACACCGCAATGCTTCTGCAAACGGGTCAGCTGAACTGGCCAATCCCGGTGCTGTGCGGGCTCGGTGTGCTGCTGTCGCATTCGGCATCATCATGATCCTGAAGAAGAGGAAGGACAAACGTGCATAAACGGGCGGGTGTGATACTCGTGCTTGCAGGAGCGGCGCTAATTCTCGCAGCGCTGCTCCTTGTTTTCTCAAATTATTATGTGGATGGCACCGTAAACACCTATGAGGTCGTTCTCGTGGACACGCTCAACCCCACGGAGGTGGAAGCGGTCCAAAACAGCGGATACGATTTGGTGCTGTATACCTGCACTTACGGCGGCAAAACCAGGGTAACCGTGTTCTGCAACAGATCTGCCGGGGACGTACATCCGGAAGATAAGAACATCAGCAATGGGGAAGCCACCGAGTGAGCGCCACCTCGCAGGCAAAAGCGCAGTGCTTTTTAGCACGATCGATGGATGAGGGGAGAGTCGGAAATGCGTGAATGTGATTTGTACTGTGTGGTATGCGGCGAGTATTGTGGTGAAGGCCGCATAATTTGTGAAGAATGTGAAGGAAAGCTGAGAGCCGCGTTGAAAATACGCAAAATGCTTTATGCAGAATCGAAAAGGGCAAAATGAGCTGCTGAAGCTCATCAATCGAAAAAGACGAAACGGACTGTTGATCCGCATCAATAGATTTGCATAATATGCCCCACATAGCAACATGGGAACCGAGTCACGTGTCCGGTTCCCATGTTGCTTTTTGCGCCGCTGTAGTTTTAGCCCATGGCACCTAGGGCTTAATGGAACTCCGAAACCCATTCCGCCTCCGCGTGCCGGCTCTGTTAAATATAGGCCATGCCGCGCATGAGGAGGCGGGCGGTGCGGTAACTGTAGGCATCTTTGATGTCCAGCGTACCATCGGGGCGAAGAGAGCAATCAATGCCGGCCTCCAGTGTGCCGCCTGGGTGGCCGATAACAAGATGATCCGACCGCTGACGGTTTGCGGCAAGCGCATGTACGAGCGTTCCCGGGATACATGCCGCGCAAATCGTGCAGATCACGCCTGTAAGAGCATAAGTTTCATGCGCCTTCTGCATAGACATCATGCGTCCAAGAATATCGACCGATGCGGCAGAAACGGTTTCTCCCGTGAGTGTGGTATAGTCTTCCGCAGGGGCGATAAGTGTGAGCTTTGGTACACCCGGAGAGCGCGTGGCAGATTCTTCCAGCGTATTGATGAAACCAAGACGGAGCGCGGCAGCCGCGCGGACACGTTCAAGCAGCAGAAGCAGGGCGCTGTTCCCATTTATTTCAGCGGGCAGCTCCTTGCCGGTCAGCCCAAGGTCATGTGCCATCACGAAAACAAGCGGGTTTGCGGCATCCACAATGGATACGCGAAGCGTTCCGACACCGGGGACATCCAGGGTGTCCGTTGTGTTGCCCGTGGGAAGCAGCATGCCTGTGACCGAGCCTGCAGGGCGTTCAAATGAAAGTCGAACCGGTGCCGCCGTGCCGGGTACACCGGCAATGGAGGCATTGCCATCATAGCAAACTTTTTTGCCCGGCGTTTGTACGTGAGCTATAATGACTTTCTGCGTGTTGGTGTTGTAGATGCGCACGGGCGTTACTCCGTCACATGCCGAAACCAGACCGCTTTCAATTGCGAACGGCCCAACGCCGGATGAGATGTTACCGCAGTTTCCGGCATAGGATACCACTGGCTTATCAATGCTTACTTGCGCAAAGGTATAATTCACATCTGCGCACGCATCTTCGCAGGGACTGATGATGGCAACTTTGCTTGTTACTGAGGTAGCGCCACCCAAACCGTCGATTTGGCGGAGGTCTGGACTTCCCATCAGGCGCAGCAGAGCTGCATCGCGCGCGGCTCCCGCGGGCGGCAGGCTACCTTCCATAAGGTAAACGCCCTTGCTGGTGCCGCCGCGCAGGATGCAACAGGGAATTTCAAGATGCATAATACATTCGTCCTTTAACAAATGCGGAAATTAAAAGATGTTGAATACGCCGATTGCAGAAAGCACAACGCTTGCGATCACCGCAACAACCGAGGTCAGGAACAGGCGGATAAACAGTTTGTTGGAATCCTGTTCACTTGCTTCTTTGTTAAAGATGGAATACTGCGCAAGCACGCCGGCGCCGCCGGTGGAGGCAGGGCTGTAAGCCGCAAAGAAGGAGGTGATGGTAATACCGCAGATAACCGCACTGTAGCTGATGTTCGGGAAAGTTTCCATGATGCCAGGCACCGTGGGAATCATAGTGGGCATAACCACACCGGTGGTGGAACTGAACCACGAGAGAATGCCGGAAGCAAGCGAGATGATGGGGTTGACGGTATGCGTACTCATCACGGAAGTGAGGCCATCTACCAACAAATCAACGCCGCCAAGCGTTTTGACAACAGCCATGAGCATGCTCACGCCACAAACGAGGATATAGGTGCCCCAGGGCATGATCTTGATGGCAGCCTTATCGTTCGCTACGCCAAAGATGACGAGAATAACGGCGGCAAGCGGCGCAGCAAGGCCAATGTTGACGCCGAAGGCAAACACGACAATCACCACAGCGGCACAGGCCACAAGAGTAAGCTTCTGCTTCTTGTCGAACTTGGGCAAATCCTTGAACATCTCAAGTTTTTCAGCGTTGGGCTTGTAAAGCTTGTAGATAAAATAGAACGCGAGAACTGAGATGAGCCAGGCGATGCAGGCATTTCCAAAGATTTCCCAGGAATACTGTCCGGCGAATTGGGTCTCTGCAATGAGGTTCGTCAGGATGATGCCGGCATTGGACACGGGCGACATGCATCCGAGGTTACAAGAAACGGTGACGATGAGTGCCATTGCGATGGCGTCAATGCCGAGCTCAAGCGCGATAACGATGGACAGCGGAAGAAGGATCGCAAAAGTGGGGATATTACCGCAACCGAGTGCGCTGAGCGCGAAGGTCAACAACGCAATCAGCAGGGGAACGATGTGTGTGCTTTTTCCGGCAAGGCGCAGGATCTTTTTCGCAAGCAGGTCGATCGTCCCGTTATTTACCGCCATGCTGAACAGGAAGGCTGGACCGATGAGGGAAACAAACAGGCTTGTGTTGAAACTTGAGATAATGGCCTTATCTGCAACGCCGCCAATGCGGCCGAGGATGAGCGCTGCGCCCATTGCGAGATAGCCCATATTGACTTTTTTCCAGAACCCGAGCACCAGCACGAGCACCAAAAAGATAAGGGAAAGGACTGCCATATTCACGTGGATACCTCCTGCAAATAAATTGGAATGGCAAAAAGTTTATTGGTTCAGCGCATCGATTTTATCGCTGAAATCAAGGACGCATTCGTTGAACTTATCAGCTTCAAGAATGGGGAAAAAGTGATTGTCGCAGTGGAACTCATAGCACATCGCAAGCGGGGAATTTACAAGCCGCTTGATTGCCTCATGGCCGGATTCCCACGCATCATGGTAAGCGGAGTGCGCAACGAAGGTGGCAACCGGGATGGTGCGCTTGGAAAGCGGGGTCATGTTATCGGTGAAATAGGTGTCTAGATGATACTCGAGCCCAACGAACGGCGGAATCTGAAGAGAAGCTTGATACATCATCTCTGCATCTTCGGGAGAAAGCGGGGAGTTTGCGCGTCCCTTTGCTGCATACGCAACGGGATCCGTCCAATAGGGCATCATGCGGGCAATCCAGTTGTCTATGTTGTAATGGTTGGCTTTATGGTGGTTCCATTCTGCATCGCTGAAACCAAACATTGTTGCATCGGCAAGAATCATGCCGCGCAGTTTGTGCTCATTCTGCGTTTCAGCATACGTTGCCACTTGCGCACCGCCAAGTGAGTGGCCGACGAGCAGCACGTCTTCGAGGCCAAGATGGTCAATGAGTTCGCGGATGTCCTGCGCCATACGAATTTGACGGTTGTTTCCGGCGGCTTTCATGGAGCGGCCATGGCCGCGGGGATCAAGACAAACCACCTTAAAACGCTGAGAAAGCACGGGTACAGCGTATTTCCACATGGTGAGCGCTTCGCCGAAGCCGGGGATAAGCACGATCGGGCGCCCTTCGCCGGTTACTTCAAAATACAGCCATAGCCCATCTGAAGTTTGGAAAAAGTTATCCTTGGTTGCCAAAGTTGGTTCCTCCTTGATAAATGATCCTATAATGAGGGGGGAGATAGGTAAACTTTGCGTCGCGACCGTAAAGTTTTAAATTGTAACCAGTATAATTCATGATTTGACATATGTAAAATTCATAGTTACAATTAAAAATATAGATTTAAGTAATACTGCGAGGTAGGTCATGTCGTTTCGTGAACTTGAATATGTGTTGGCAATTGAACGGTACAGGAATATCTCAAAAGCAGCAGAGTCGCTATATCTATCGCAACCAACGCTTTCAAAATTTTTGCATACCTGTGAGGAATCGCTCGGCGTACGGCTGTTTGAACGCAACGGAAACCGCTACTTGCTGACCCATGCGGGCGAGCGGTATGTTGATTACGCCCGTCGTATTCTGCGCATTCAGGCGGATATGGACAATGAGCTTGCGGAGTTCGCATCCAAGGCATGCGGACGCCTTGCACTGGGCTATCAATTCAACCGTTCGTCTTACATGGTACCGATGACTATGCCGAAATTTAAGGCGCTCTATCCAAACGCAGCAATAACCTTGCAAGAGGATTCCAGCGAAAACCTTGAACGAATGTTGCTTGATGGCACGGTGGATCTGGTGATATTTAATTATACATCACGCCACCCGCAGCTTCAGTATGAGGTGCTCTCAGAGGAAGAAATTTTGCTCATGGTGCCGGAAAATCATCCGCTTGCCGGACACGGGGAAACGCTTCCGGATCTGCGTTATCCATGGATTGACCTGAAGCTTTTTAAAGATGAACCGTTCATCCTTCAACAGAGCGACCAAACCACCGGACGTATTGCGCGCCAACTCCTTGCAGAAGCCGGGATTAAGCCGCCGATTGCAATGCAGACACGCAGCATTGAAGGCACACTGCACCTTGTGGAAAATGAGCTTGGTTGCGGCTTTATCGTAGAAACACATTTGAAGTATATCCCTTCACAGAAACGAGTGCGGAGCTTTTCCGTAGGGAGACCGAGTACGAGCATAGAGCTTGTTGCGGCAAGGCGCAGGAGCGATTATTTTTCCAAGTGTGCAGAGGATTACATCAAGATAATCCGTGAGTATTTTGCGGCGCCGTAATAAAATTTGAGGGTCCATTTGCAAGGGGCTGCAAAATCGGGATCATAGCGCGAATACGCATATTCAGCAATAAGCGGAATATTGGATGGCATGGAGGAAAGCGCGGCGTTTGCCGGCGTGATATCGTCCGTGGAAATATTGTCGCCCGCCTTTATACTCACGGCAACGTAATTCGACGTTTCTCATTAATATCCTTTTGCGTGTGCAGAAAGGCCTTTTATTCTTGATTGGGAATCAGCGTAATGCTGCTACGATATTGCGTGGGGGAAACTCCGTTGACCTTCACAAAGCTCCGATAAAACGTAGAAAAAACATCATAACCTACACGATGCTATGTACACAAAAGAGCAAAAAGAATCCGCACTGCGAGAATATGAATAACTAGGCTCCGTCACAGCAGTTATCCGGCGATTGGTATACCCCAGCGAGTCAACGCTTTACCGCTAGTATGAACGCCGGAAAGCTGGACTGGAGAACAGGCATGGCCACACAGCAGAGATTTCTGAAAATACGGATCATCAATCCAAAATGCCAGACCATCCTAGGCATCCGGAAGCAGAATCCAAATATGAGGTACTACGCCGGTGCTAAAAATTGGGTGAAGATTTAGAATGTGTGCGGCGCCATTGAAATCCTTCAGCATGTCTCGGAAACGACTCGAAGAATATCCCGCAACAGCGCCAGAGCGGCATTGCCGCCCACGTGGATCTCTGCTGCACCGATACGGATCTGGATACTTGATCCGATGTTTGCAGCGATTGTTGCCGGCCTAACTTCGGCAAACTCTGTCGGCCGACACATCTTTCCCGGCAGCGCATTGCGACCTGTATCTGCCGATGGTAGTAGGTCTTCTCGTTCAGCCCGTGTTCTCTGCACCAGGTTTGCACCGTCAGGCCGCTGTTCTTGCACGACCGTACCATCTCAGCCCATTCCGCCAGATGACTGCTACGTTTTACCTCCTGTAGTTCTACACTCATTTTGCATCTCAAACTCCATTAGATACCTCAAGAGACCCCTTGATATCTTGAGACTCCGAATTATTTTCTTTTATTGTCTGAGATTACATCCCTGCTGTAAAGACGCCGTTGCGGTTGACGCTCTTACATAAAGCAAACGCCTTGCTAACTCCACAGCTTGTTAATTCCCGTCATATAAAGGCATCTCAGCTAACACTTTTCTTCACTTGGCACAATCATACTTTCAATAGCATTTCGCAGCTTTGGATGACGGATGAGAAAATGAATTGCCGGAGATTTCCCCTTTGACACAATCACCCATTCGCCCTCATGGATTATAATTTGTATATTTCGGAAAACGGTGGTGTTTGTCAGCTTCGCAGTATAATTTGGATGATTTTTTGCAAATGCCTCTGCCTGCCTTAAATGCTCAGAATATTCCTCATGGGTATATGTCAGATCTTTTTCATAGAACAAGCCAGAAAGGCTCATCACAGGAGCAAACTGTAAAAACTCGTCCTGTGTTACCACAGGCATCTCATCCTCAACCGTACTGTGTGCAAGAACCGTTTCTATGAATAACCTTTGCCGCGAAGCATATTCAAGAATTTTCCGTTTATCCGTTTCTGAAACAGACCGCGCCTGTAAAAAGGTAGTCAGGGATTCCTCCGACATGGTATAAAGGGGCGGCGCGGACAGGATGGATCGACGGTTTCCTTCCGTTTTTGTATCAGCAAGAAAAAATGCTTTTAATTCGTTTCGCATATCTTCACGATATATGTTCATCAAGGGCATTGCCTTTTTTAACAAATCGTTGGCTCGTCTTCTGTAATACGAAACTTCCTCTTTTTGTTTGGTCAAATAATATTTTCCGCTTGCATGGCAGCCGGAAATGGCTTCGCCCGTAAGCGCAGCGCTGCCAGAAACTTTCAGAAAATGCATAAACACATTGTTTTGTGTTCCCTTAAGATAATACGGAGAAATCTGTCCAGTCATATACATGGGAATCCAGCTTTCTAGTCCTAGCATCATTTCATTAAAGGAGCGGTCGATGTTGTGAATTTGATTCAGATGCAGACCTTTTTTCAGCATCATCGCCATGCCGAACATCCATTTTTTCGGAAATTCAGGGTCTTTCGCCATTTCTTCCATCGGCATATCGCTGTACATCGTAACCGGCTCAAAGGACTTTGACAATACGGTGGCTTTTAAAAAATCCAGTTCGCTTTCCATCATCTGATTCAAACCGAAATAGCTCTTGGATGTAGGTAACTGAAAAGGGACAGACGGTACCTTTAATTCATCAAAATGAATCGCACGGATATATTCGTTCAAATCAAAGGAGTCCAGCTTTTGCAGAAATGCAAAGGGATAATCCTTTGCGGCGTTGACTCCGCTTGTAAGCCATTCGGTCAGTTTTTCGTAATATACTGATTCGTCAGCAATGTCTTTTGAAGAGCAATCAATCAGTTCTGCGACAATGGACAGTTCGGTTTCATTAGTATAACGGCGGACAATAAATTTGGAAATATCCGCAGCAAACTTTTGTGGGTCGGCAGGCTGACGCTGACCGTTTCGGATGCGCGAGATATGGGACGCATCGTAGTTGATGCTTCTGGACAGTTCCGAAACACTGACCGATAATGCTGTCAGCAATGTATCAAAATTGTATCTCAGCTTTTCAAATTTTATATTCTGTGTGGCTGAGCAAAGTGGCAACAGAGTGCTTTTTACAGATTCAGCAGAAAGATTGACGATGCCCCTCTGCTCCGCAAGTATCACAATTCCGTTTACCAAAGCCGTTAATTGTTCGCTGTCCGGGATTCTTTCGCCACTGCGATACCGTGAAATCGTTGCAGCAGAGAGCCCGGCGCTTTTTGCTAAAACCTTTGCGGTGCAATCCAGAAGAGCTATATACTCGTTTAACGTATCTTTGAAATCCATGGTGACCTACGCTTTCTGTAACAGCTATTATAGTAGCACATTTTGTAAACAGCCCAATAAAGAGCAGGAGGTTTCCGTATTGACAATGACAAGTTCGGAAACGCTCTGTTTCCAATTATATTGCCATTATATAATGAAATCAATTATATAATGGCATTGAGCGCCCTTTTTCTCTATACGCCAATGTCAACCAGGGAGTCTGATACATGGATTTTACAGAAGTGAAATGCAGAAGTTGCGGCGCGGCGATGAGGGTGCCCGATGGAGCTACCCGCGTCCGCTGCAATTACTGCGGCACTGAATATGCTCTTTCTGCAAAAAGGCAGGCACCGGAATATAATCCGGTCAAAACAATCCGCTATAAAGGGCGGGAAGAGTACCTTTATACCTATTTGCCGCAGAACTGGGCTCTGCGGGTGATTGAGGATTCACAGAGTTTCTCCATGTATGCGGCTGTCTGCAACGGATTGCGGTTGGATTCTCCCGATCATGCGCAGATGCTGTTCTATCCCTTTGCTTATTTTCAAGATTTTACGCCGGGTGGATTTGGTATTAGGCAGAACTATTATTTGGATGGCCTGAGCGGTACCCGCTATCGCCGTCGGGTGGATATGGGCCCTTACCTTTCTGAACGTCTGCAGGAACTCTTCGGTGAATTGCATAATCTGCGGCTTGAACCTGCTGACGATAAAAATGGCGTCATCTGCAGGAGAGCTGACATGTTTTCCCGGGACGCCGAGAAGGTTCTTGGTGGTGCAACAGTCGGAAACTATGCGAAGGTCAAGTTCAGCTTTCTCCGGAATGGAAGCCCGTATTCCGGTTTTTTCGCCACTGCACTTACTGGGCTTCGCCAACGACCGCGGTCGCAGGGCGGCGATTTTTTGCAGGGACTTTTGAATCTCGGTGGAATGATGGGAATGCCCGCTGCAAAAGTGGATTGGGGACGCGCCTTTGATTTCGCGCTTCTTGCCCCGGCCGGGTCGGCAGATCGGTATGCCGATGTGTTTGATTCCTTCTGTACCGCTACCCGCTACGGTCAGTCCTACTACGATATGCAGAATGAAGAGGTGCAAAATGTACGCCAAATTCAGTTACAGGGCGCGCAGTATCGACAGCAGAACGCAATCAATGCTCAACGGCAGCTCCACTGTACCATGTCGGAAACGACCGATATTATCAATTCAGGGTATGAAGAACGCAGCCGGGTGATGGACAGAATGGACCGCAAATATTCCGAAGCCGTTCGAGGGGTAAATACATATACTGATGCTTCCGGCAGGGAGTTTCAGGCAAATGTTGGCTATGATCACGTATATCAGCGCGGCAGCACGTTTGTCGGCAGCAAAGACGGCGGTGTAGACCTGGGCCCGGACTGGCAGGAATTGAAACGAAAAGATTGAGGGAAAAGCGAATGAAATCAAATGAAAATCGAAAACTCATCTCTCTGTTTTGCACGCTCATCATGATTCTTTCATTGTGCGGGTGTGCAGCAAAGCAGAACAAATATGAACCTTATACACTGCTTCCGAGGGAATTTCTTTTAGGGGAAACCTTAGATGAGAACGGGAATATCATCCTTCCGGACGAGACGATTCAGCTTACTGCCGCCGACATTCAATCAATGAATCACGGGAACGCCCGGATGTGTTTCAACGAGGAGGGTTACCTCACGTTTCTAAACGGCAGATACTATGACGGCAGGATCGAGGATCAAGAGGATGCGGTGGCATCCCTGCAAGGTATCGCAGGGCTTCTGGGATTGGGCGCAGGTTCGGATTTTTTCTGTGAGTATGGCGAAAAAAACAACAATACAGGCTATACCTATTACACCTTCAAGCAGCGTTATGGCGAAGGCACCATGGAAAACGGAACCCTAAAGGTCTTCATCGACCCCGAGGGCTATGCAGCTGGGCTTTCCAGTTCCTTTGTTCCCAATCTCGGGTATGCCGAGCCTGTGGACTGGGTCGCCCCACAGCAGGCGGAGACGGTTATTACGGATACCGTTTATCCCGGTAAAAATATAACGGTCTATTCCGAATATACCCAGAAGGTGGCGGTCACTTATAACGAAACCATCTACAGCGCCTATGCGGTCTACACCGATAACTTTACGCAGGCCGGTCAGGACGCGGGGTTGCCTTATCTGGTGAGTTATGTAAACTGGGACGGGACGTATATTGACACCTATGCTACATCCGTCCTCAGCGGGGTTGAAACCGATCAGACCGCTTCCGCCTATTTTGAAGGGATGAAGCCCTCCACGTATACCGGTACGGTCTGGCTTCAGGATGGCTCTTCGACCAGCATCACCGTTCCCATCGCCTATGACGCCGAAAAAGAGTGCTACTACCTGATGGATGTGGATCGAAAAATTGCCGTGGCGGATCGCACCATGTTCTTCGATCAGGGATTTGTGTCCTTCTCATCCTCTTCGGACGGGCAAACCTGGGACAACAATCACCTGCTTGCGTTTTACAACTACATCCGCGTGTATGACTTCTTTGCCAATATGGGCATTTATTCCATCGACGGGACAGGGGTGCCCATCCTCGTATGCTGCGACTGGCTGGATGACTACGGCGAGCCGTTTGACAACGCCTCAAGTTCCGGCATACTCCGCGGCTGGGCGGTCTTCAGCATGAGTGACGCCAATCACTTTTCTGAGGCAGTGGACGTGATCGCTCATGAATTTACGCATGGGGTTTCGGGCTATATGCGTGGCGGAGATATCTACATGAATCACACCGGGGCAATCAACGAGGGCTTCAGCGATATTATGGGAAATGTGGTAGAGATGTCACTCGGCGCTACTACGGACACCCAATGGCTGATTGGCGAAATGTCCGGGAGAGTGTTGCGAAGCCTCAGCGATCCGCTTCTCTCTTCTAATCCAATTGAGTTGGGTGGCCAATATTATGCGCCGCCGGTGCCTCCATCGGAGGTCGACAACGAAAAGAACGACCGCGGCGGAGTACACATCAATGCTTCTCTCCTGTCCCAGATGTCCTATAAACTTTACCAGTATGGGATGTCTTTGGAGGAGGAGTCGCGGTTGTGGTTTACCTGTATGGGGCTCATTACCCCAAAATCCGATTACAATGAAATTTACGAGGCGCTCATGATGAGTGTAAAAATGCTCGAGCTCGACCAGCGGTATGCGGATTTTCTAACAGATGCTTTCCAGAAAGCAAAACTGATATCATGAGAGGATGCCTGAAGATGCTGAGGAACAAAAAAATTAAAACCATACTCTTAACCATAATCGTGGCAGCGATGGCTATGATCCTCGCCGGATGCGGTACGGGTAGTTATGCAGTAAATGAAAAGGACAGTGAAACAGAGATTACCGTTCCAAGTAGAATGCGGCTTTTCAGTGGATATGACTGCGGATTTTCTTTCCTCTATCCGTCTGAATACCGAATCGGATGGAGCGAAAACGATGGTGCTTATGTTTACTGCGGCGAGGAAAATGCCGCCCCATATGTTCTGATTTATCGGGGAAACGGAAAAAATATGAGCCCTGAGAAATACTTTAAGTCTACCGATCAATTGATGCTGAAAAGTTTTGAAAATGTGGAGTCCACGCCCATTCAGGAGGTACGGGTGCTGGAAAAAACCTTATACCTTACCCGCTACCAATGCTCGAACGGTTCGAAGGAATATGTGATAGACAGATATTTTGAACCTTATCCGGATTTTTATCTTCAGTATACTGCCATTTCCGACAAAGCAGGAAGTCTGGATACCCTGCTTTATTACGCAATAGCTACATCAAAGCTGGCGGAGGAGGCCTATGCTGGCGCGTATTCCGATAAGGTTTCGTTGCACGAGCATACGGACACGGGGATGAGCATCAAGCTTCCCGATATGCTGAAACTCAACGATCTGACCATCGGCTATTTTGCTTCGAATGACAACGCAATTATGGTCGCGCTGCTCTGCATGGAGGACGGAGGAGTGCCCATTTACAACCGGCAGGACTTCATCGACCGGGCAGCCGCAAATCCAAATTTTGTGGCAAATTTCCTGGGTGTAGATACAGCGAATTTTTCCGAGGGCGAGGAACGGCAGTTTGGGGGCAAGAGCTTTTACTGTTATCCCATGACGATGACCTCTGGGGAAGAAACCTATACCGGCTCCCTCTGTATCGCAAATGCAGATGAAACTGGTTGCTGGATGCTCTGCTACGCTGTACTGGACGGATGCCCGGCTCATGATGATATGATGACTCTGTGCGCGAGCTGCATAGAAAGCATTTCATTTAAATAACTGGGGAGGAATAGAGAATGAAATACAAATGGGAAAAAATAGTCTGCCTTACTTTGGCAGTGATCTGCTGCTTATCGGTTGCTGCCTGCGGAAGTTCTGAGAATGCCGGAGGATTAGGAACGATAACGATGGATGACAGCCCGTCTTCCAGCTCTGGCGTGGGCACGCTTGGTGGTTCTGACGGGAATCCGAACGATGGGACGGATAAACCGAACCAAGTTTCTGATGAAACACCTACAACGCCGGCTCCGGATCCGACGCCGACTCCTGCGCCAGCCATGGAAACCGAACTTTATGAATGTGACTGCTTCACTATGACCATTCCTAAGGGCTGGACAGTCATGTATGAACCCTATGATGCAGGAAATGGGATGATGCGGCTCGTTCTGGCCGTCGTTGACCCCGCGGATAAAAACAACCGCATTTTCTTCGTCTCTGCGCTGGAGCCCTATTTTATCTCCAATGCTGCTAAAAAAGCATGGCTTCCTTATTTTACCTCCGGTTCTTTTGATTGGGCGCCTGTGATTGAAGGTGATGCCTCGGCCCAAAAAGTGCTTGAACAATGGCCTTCCGGCTACACGATGATGGAGGCGCAGGGAACAGGAATCATAAAGTATTTCAGCAATTATAACCTGAAAAGTGTTTACAGTGAAGATATCTCCGAAAAATCCACAGACAGCAATATCATCTCTTCTGTTTTGGCACAGGTGAATATTCCCGAGGCATCAGAACCCTATGATATGTATTTCCAAAATGAACTGGAACTGAATGCTCCGCCTTCCGGCTCGGGAATCGACAGCAGCGCAAAGTATTACATAGGTTGGGGTACTATGGGGATTGTGGTAAAGACATCTCAATCTGATGCCTGTCTGGAAACGCTTGTCAACTGTATGGCGAGTCTGGATACGTCCAACCTCAATAAAAAATACGGGGGACAATAGAAGCAGGACTTCACAAATGATACCTAAAATACAGTGAGAATTTTAAGAAAATGAACAGAAAACGAATATTTTTGATTTTATTGTTGGTTTTTTCACTTCTGCTGACCTCTTGTTCAGGTGCGGTGTCTCTGTATGAACGATGCTCGGACTCACAGAGAAAAATTCTTGATAGTGAAGAATTGCCCCAAATGCTGATATATAACCGCAACTATGGATATGGCGCACAATATGAAGTGGAAGATAAGGAGTTAATTACCGCTGCTCTTGATGCCCTGAGGCAGATACAGATTGAATCGGAATACGATATGGCCTGTACCGACAGGGATGAAAGCATAGTATTTGTGACGGGAGACGGTGAGCGCTGCGTCTTTTATTTTAACGATGGGAATTTTTCATTAGCAGAAGATAAATACATCTACCGAATCTCAAACGCTGAAACGTTGTGGAATATAACAAGCAGGATCATTCAAGAGTATCCAGACATGTTGGCAGAAAACTCTATTGACGAAGAATATGAAAGCTGATTTGAGCCAACAGGAGCAATCCGTCAAACCGTGGCAGGTTTAGCCTTTCGGAGGGTTACACAAAATTTAGAAAAGAGAGTTCGGAGGGTGAATCCCAAATTCTGTGTAAACTCCCAACGTAGGGGTAGATGAGGCAAAGTATTGATTGGCGGCAGCGGTACCATCCGTTGCCGCCTTGTTTACAACATAACGCCGGCGGTGGCGAAAGTCAAGGGCGGCGGAGCCGCTTGTTTATGTTTACCCTTGACGTCCGGCTTACTCCGGCATCCGGTCGGCGAAGAACACCGCCATCTGGGCGTGGATTACGCTCCAATCCTGACGCCTGCCCGTCCACTTCCTTGTAATATCCATCATCGCCAGATATAGCATTTTGAACAGGCTGTCGTCAGTAGGGGATACCGATTTGGCCTTGGTCACCTTGCGGAGCTGGCGGTTGAAGCCTTCAATGGCGTTGGTCGTGTAGATCAGCCGTCGAACCTCCTGCGGGTACTTGAAGTAGGTGCTCAGGTTGGGCCAATTATCCCGCCAGAGCTGGGATATCTTCGGATATTTCTTGTCCCAGCGGTCGGAAAACACATCCAAAGCGTTCAAGGCGGAGGGCTCGTCTATTGCGGCGTAGACGGCTTTCAAGTCGACCATGAGCGCTTTGAGATCTTTGTAGGATACATATTTGCTGGAATTGCGCAGCTGATGAATGATACAGTTTTGTATCTCCGTGCGGGGATATACCGCCTCAATGGCGGCAGAAAAGCCGGTCAGGTTATCCGTGCAGGCAATAAAGATATCCTCTACGCCGCGGTTCTTGAGCCCATTGAGCACCGTTGCCCAGAATTTCGCACTATCGTTTTCGCCGACCCACATGCCAAGGACGTCCTTCTTGCCGCCCAGATCAATACCGATTGCGATATAGACAGCTTTCTTGACGATCTGGCCTTCACTTCGCACATGGTAATGGATCGCATCCAGAAACACCACAGCATATACTGTCTCCAGAGGACGTTGCTGCCATTCCTTTGCTACGGGCAGTATCTTATCTGTGATACGGCTGATCGTTGTGTCCGAAACCTCAATGCCATAGATGTCCTGGATGTGGGCTTCAATATCCCCGGTGGTCATGCCCTTAGCGTACATCGAGATAATCTTTTCCTCAATGTCCTGACTGACGCTCGTTTGATTCTTCTTCAATAGCTACGGTTCAAATTCGCCCTTGCGGTCACGGGGAACGGATACGCCTACATCGCCGTAACTGGTGCGCAGCGTCTTGTTGTTGTGACCGTTTCGGCTGTTATCCGTATCCTTGTTTTTGTAGTCATATTTGCTGTAACCTAGCTCGTCATCCAGTTCTGCTTCAAGGCCATTCTCCATGAACTCAGCGATTGTTTCCTTGAACAAGTCCTGAATGTCGTCCATGCTGCTGATTCCGCTTGTTTGCAGCAGCTCACGGATCTTCGCGCGCCGTTCGTTTTCTTCCGGGGTTCGATTCCTTCTTGCCATATGTGTTTCCCTCCATTATGGTGCTCTCATTCTACACCTTTTTGAGGTTTACACGTAATTTGGGATTGTCTCTCGATATGCTTTGGCCGCTGCATATCTGCAGCGGCCATTTCTTTGGTTTTCATGTACGGAATAGCCGGAGTGAGAAACTGTTTTTTTAAGCCTCTTTGCGAAGGACTTTGCCGGCTTTGGTTCCGTTAAAAACGGCATCCTCCACAGCAATTTTGCCGCCGATTATCACGCTGGCCAGACCTTCGCAGCGCTGGCAAAAGGCCCCGTATTCCGCCCTGTCAATGATTTTTTCAGCGTCAAATAGCACAAGATCTGCGTCAAAACCGGAGGCCACGATGCCTTTTCCGCGCATGCCATAGACCTGAGCTGGAAGCGATGTCATTTTACGAATCGCGTTTTCGAGAGATATATATTTTTTCTGCCGCACATACCTTCCAAGCATGCGGGGAAATGTTCCGATCGACCGGGGATGCGCCCCTTCACAGCCTGGATACCATAAGCCGTCTGTCCCAACCATAGTGCGGGGATACTGCATGACCCGCTGGAGGTCATCCTCGCTCATAGTATGATATATGCCTCCGGTCAAAAGCTTATCAGCAAGAAGAATATCGCATTGGAGCTCGTATGAATCCTGCCCCAGTGCATCGGCAATTTCGTTAAGCATCCGCCCGTTATATTTGGGATGCGAAGGCGAGGAACCAATCATGGTATATTGGAAACGCTCCTTCGCTGTGCGCGCACCCAAAATCATTGGGCGCAGCTGAGCACGGCCGGCCTCGGAGGCAAGAAGCTGGAGAAGGCTTTTCGTGCCAAGCGCATGCATTTTGTCCGGGATGTTGGTCGATAAGCCTGTGGCAGACGCGGTATATGGATATTGATCGCAGAACACATCAAACCCAGCTGCGTTTGCCTCCTCGATCAGCGCAAGCGTCCGCTCTGTTTTTCCCCAGTTTGCGGGGCCGCCTGTTGCCTTATGATGCGAGATCACGCAACGAACGCCGGAATGACGGACGACATAAAGCATTTCTTCCACTGCTTCAACGAGCTGCGTGCTTTCGGAGCGCAGGTGCACGGTCATAATTCCACCACGGTCTGCAACGGCTTTGCACAGTGCGATCATTTCTTCTGCGTTGCAGTAAGAGCCTGGCGGGTAGATCAGCCCAAAGGAAATCCCCAAAGCGCCGCCTTGCATAGCTTCGTGGACATAGGCCACCATTTTTTTCAGTTCGCCTTTTGTAGGGGACCGATCCGAAAACCCCATCACCGCAGCGCGAATTGTGCCATGCCCCACAAGAAAGGCCATGTTGGTGCCAAGAGGGCGGTCAATTTGGTCGAGGTATTTCCCAAATGAATACCGATTTTCGGCCGGTGATGGCAATTTGCCGTTCTTCAGCGAGTGCAGAATCCGCAGGCCATCCTCCAGATGCGCTTCTGAAAGCGGTGCCGCGGATTCGCCGCACATTCCGGCAACCTGTGTGGTGATTCCCTGTTCTACCGCCGCGATGCACTCGGGATATTCCTCAACTAGGACGTCCCCGTGGCTGTGTGCGTCGATAAATCCCGGGGTCAACGTTAGACCGCTCGCGTCAATTATGCGGGCGGCCTCTGCCGTGATGCGCGGCGACATCGCAGCAATCTTTCCATCCAGCATGGCTAAATCGCTGTGAAAGCCAGGGGAGCCAGTGCCATCTACTACAAAGGCATTGCGGATCAATAGGTCGAACATCATTTTTTCTCCTTTTTATATGTGGTGTTCTGCGGGAAGCGCTTAGGCATGCTAGGATTCGTCCGTCCTCTTTTCGGGCGCCATACGGTAGCCGACACCCACATCGGTAAAAATATACTTGGGCGACGCTGGGTTCTCCTCGATTTTGCGTCTGATATTTGCCATGTTGACGCGAAGCACGCGGTTGTTGTCAGCGTCGGCGTAAGGCCCCCAGATGCTGGATATAATGCGCTGATATGTCAGCACTTGGCCGGAAGCTCCTGAAATCAGCGCTACGATCTGGTACTCGGTGTTGGTTAAATGTACGTCCATGCCATTTTTCAGAACGCGCTCCATGCGATAATCGACGGTCAATGACCCAACGGTGTAGCAGTCCCGCCCCAAGCTATCGCTTTGCTGGCTCAGATATGTATGCCTGAGCGCGGAGCGGATACGCGCTTTGAGCTCCTTTGCACCAAAGGGCTTTGTGACGTAATCGTCAGCGCCATAGTCAAGCGCGAGTACCTTCTCGTCTTCCTGCGCACGGGCGGAAATGATAATGATCGGGCGCACTGTTTGCTGGCGCAGCTGTTGAATCACCTGTAAGCCATCCATATCTGGCAGACCAAGATCCAATAGAAATAGATCCGGTGAGAAAGATCGAACGATATTCAAAGCGTCCTGTCCCGTGGATACACAATCCAGGGAATATCCTTCTTTTTCCAGAATTGACGCAAGCGCGCGCATAATATGGGGGTCGCCCTCTATAATTAAGATCTTTTTAGCGGTTTTCATGCTCTGGCTCCTCCAACGGCAGCGTGAAAATAAATTCCGCGCCGCCGTCTATACAGTTTTTTGCACTTATTTTTCCGCGATGTGCGCTGACAATCGTTTTGCAGATGGAAAGCCCGATGCCAAAACCGCGCCTAGAATCATCCCGGGCGATGCCGTTTCCAGAAAAAAGTGTATCCTTCATTTCGGACAGTATTCCCAAGCCATAGTCTCGGATAGAAAATATGGCGTCTGTATTGTCACGGCTTACGGTCAAAAGAACTTTTTTGCTGCTCCCTCCATATTTCAGAGCGTTTTCCACAAGGTTGAGGATCACCTGTGTAATGAGCATAGCATCCATTTGGATAATCATTACCTGATCCGGCACTCTGACCTCGAGGTTTAAATCGGGGAAGCGTATCCGGCATTTATAGGCAGCTTCGCCCACAATTTCTTCAACTGCCTCGGAGGTAAGGCTCAACTTTGGAGATCCCGTATCAAGCCGCGTTATGGAGAGCAGGTTCTCAACCATTTGCGTGAGCCATACCGATTCTTCCTGTATATCCGATATTAGCCGAAGATTGCTTTTTGACATGCCGTGGGTTTGCTCCAATGCGTAGCAGGCTGCCGCAATAGCTGCAAGCGGCGAACGCAGGTCATGCGAAATCGCCCGGAGAAAATTGGAGCGCATATATTCCAGATGCTTCTCAATGGAAAGTTTTTGTTGGGTATCGATCAGCCGCTGCCGCTCCAATGCAATATTCGCGCGCTGCAGAAGTGAGTCGATAAATGGGAAAATATCTGGTTCGTATCCACCGTTCCCCAAAAGCACGGCAATTACGCCAAATGATTCCTTGCTTATGTTGACCGGATAACAACGATAGACTGACGATGGGGTATATTCGATTCCGACTCCGGAAATCTGCTGTGTTTTAGCGGCGTGCAGAACAGCCTCAACATCGCGCTTGAAAGTAATGATACCGGGCGGATCCGAGCTGTGCTTTCGGACCCCGGAGGAAGATACTTCGAAAAGAATCAGCGGATAACCGCACGCCTTGTGAATGAAGCTCAAAAGCAGCTTTAAAATATCATCCGTCCCATGTGTAGAAAGCAGAAGCGCGTTCAATTCATTCAGCCTGGAAGTACGTTCCGCATTGGAGACATTTTTTGACTGCTCCTTTTCAATCTGCTGCCGGATCCGCCCGGATATATTATCTGCCGCAATTAACACAGCGGTGACCAGCAGAATATCCAAAATTCTAACGCCGTAATTCATAGAAGATAAGATATAGCACAGGATACAGGTGTTATTGGCGGAAAAGAGGCTGTGGGACCGGGAGGGCTGGAGCATAATTAACATCAATACGGCACAGGCAGAAAGGACTGTATGCGAGATGGACAGCACCTGAAAAACTGCACTCAGCAGAAAAAACGACAGGGGTATTGCTGCTCGGATCAAAGCGGCCTTCCAATATTGCCGGCTGGCCAAGCTTAGTTTCATCATACTTTCAGATCCTCCAACGCTATTGAGTTTATAGCGGCAGACTGGTACGTGCTTTTTTTCAGGCAAATTCATATATTCGCCAAGCACAAGCGTATTTTGCCCCAAACAAGATGGGACATCAGTACGGCATAATTTGTTATCCTTTTGTTGCACTAATTTTACTATATACTTGGTTGCTTGAAAAGGGAATGCAGCGCTAAGAAATGCGCTAAGAAATCTGGCATTCCCTTGACATATGACGCTTTTTTGTTAAAAATTATATCAAAGAAATATCGAACCCAATCGATTCCATGTACATGATAACGGTCAGCAACAAATCAGAACAAAAAAACTACAGGAGGATGAAGGCATGAAAAAAGTTTTGGCAATGTTACTCGCAACGGTGATGCTGCTCAGCATGGCCGTCGGCTGCTCCAATGTTGAGGGGCGACCCAATCAAACACAGCCGCCCAACCAAACGCAGCTGCCCGGGGAGACGCAGGGCGTCGAAACCACGGCGACTACAGGCCCGGATGGGCGTACCTATGCTGCGGAACAGGTCTACCGCACTTTGTACAATGGCGAGGTTTCTACCCTGAATTATCTTTACAGCTCTTCTGAGGTGGATTTGATTTGCGGCGCAAACTGCATCGAGACGCTCGTTTCGAGTGACGCTTACGGAAACTTACAGCCAGCTGCAGCTACAAGCTGGGAGGTCAGCGAGGATGGTTATACCTGGACGCTCAAGATTCGCGAGGGAATGAAGTGGTATGATTATACCGGAGCTGAAATGGGGGAAGTTACCGCACATGACTGGGTCACGGGCCTTGCATGGGTGCTTGACGCGCGGAATGACTCAAGCAACTCTCATATGGTAAACGGCTATATTGCGGGAGCGCAGGAATACTATGACTATACTACGGCCCTCCTCAACGGAGAGTCTCCCGCGGCCGAGGTTCCATTCGATTCCGTTGGCGTGAAAGCACTTGATGATTATACGCTCCAATATACCCTCGTTACGCCGCGCGTCTACTTCCTGAGCCTGCTTGAGTTCGGCTGCTATTATCCAATGAGCGCAGCCTGTGTTGAAGAAAACGGCACGGAGCTTGGCCTCGACAACACGCGCCTTTGGTATTGCGGCGCCTACCTGATGGATACGTTTTCGCCGCAGCAGGAGCACGTGTATGTTAAAAACCCCAATTACTGGGATGCGGAACACGTATACATTGAACGCATCGAGCTCAAGTATAATGCGGAAGCCAGTACGCTGGCGCCTACGATGTTCCTCAATGGAGAGGTTGACTATACCTCTGTAAGCTCTGACCTTTTGACTGAGTGGATGGCAAATGAGGACACTGCCGCGATGGTATCTCCTACCATCACACAAACCAATTACTCATATTACTGGGGCTTCAATTTTGAGCCTATGTTCGATGCGCAGTATGAGCCTGACAACTGGCGGATCGCTGTTAACAACGAGAATTTCCGCAAATCAATTTATCACGGCATGGATCGCATCCGTGCGCTGCAGGTTGGGTTCCCGAACAACGCGGAGGATCTCCTCAGCAACTCCATTACGCCCAAGGGCTTTGCACGCAACGGCCAGCAGGATTACACCCTATATGGCGACCTGGCCGCGTTTACGAACGGGGATAGTTTCAACGAGGCTCTTGCCCTTGAATACAAAGAAAAGGCTGTTGCCGAACTTACCGCCGCTGGCGCCACGTTCCCCGTCAAGATCCTGATGCAGTACAACGGCGACGCGGATTGGGCAAAAGAGTGCCTTGTCATCAAGCAGCAGCTTGAAGAACTGCTCGGAACGGATTACATTGAGGTTGTCATTAATAACTTTGGTTCTCAGAACTTCCTGAGCGGTACGCGCCGCGTTGGCAACTACGCGCTTCAAAAGCTTAACGGCGGCGCAGGATATGTGGATCCTGAAACGTGGATTTTCATGACGGAAAATGGGAACACCTATACATTCGCTTATGATACGACTGCGAAATTCGAGCGCTCCACTAAGAGCGAGGAAACAACTGCGATCATAAACGAATATTATGCCATGCTGGAGGAGGCAAAGCAGGAAGTGCTGGACGTCGACGCGCGCTATACGGCCTTTGCAAATGCGGAAGCCTTCTATCTTGAACATGCAATGGCGATTCCCTACCGAGCAACGGGCGGCGTCTATGAGGCTACCAAACTCAATCCATTTGAGGGCACATACAGCAGCTGCGGCTGGAGTTACCTGCGCTATAAGGGCAAGCACGTTTACGAAACTGCAATGAGCAGCGAGATGTTCTATTCGCAGCTTGCGGCATGGGAGGCTGCGCGCGGCGAGTAAGCGCGAAAGCGTTGGGCAATTAAAGTAGATCTCGGGCAGCTCTGCTCCCGCAAATATGAGTGGAGCTGCCTTTTTGATAGAACCGGCCGCCCGGTTCAGATCCTGAAGAAAGGATGACTATTATATGCTGCGATACATGTGCAAACGCCTGCTGCGATCGTTCGTGACGCTGTTCATCATTATCGTTATTATTTTTTCGCTTTTGCGGCTTATGCCAGAGGAAGGTTACTTTGATAATTACGACAAACTCACGCCGACACAAATCGAAAACAAACTTACTCTGATGGGGCTGCGGGATCCGCTGCATACGCAGCTGATTAAGTTCATAAAAGGACTGCTGCAGGGCGACCTGGGCGTATCGAACCGCTACCGCAGGAACGCTGCAATCACCGAAATTTTGGGCCCGAAAATGATCGTCTCTCTGAAATTCGGCCTCTCGGCAGTTGCGTTAAGCCTGCCGATGGGTATGGTGCTTGGCATCTTGATGTCCCGAAAAAAAGGAGGCGCTTGGGATAAGTTTGGAAACCTGTTCATCGTATTTATTCAGGCGGTACCGAGCGCTGTGTATTATTTGTTCATCCAGCTTTACGGAACAAAAGCCATCGGGACGAGCATGCTTTATGACGCAAACAAGCCCTTAACGATGGTTATGCCGGTTTTCTCGCTTGCACTCCCATCGATTGCCAGCTATGCGATGTGGCTCAGACGCTACATGATTGATGAATCGAATAAGGATTATATTAAACTTGCAAAAGCGAAGGGAGTTCCCAACAGTGTGATCTGGTTCCGCCATGTTTTCCGGAACTCTGTGACGCCTATGGTAAATTTGATCCCCGGGTCGATCCTTATGACGATCTCCGGCTCAATTTATGTGGAATCGCTGTACTCCATTCCGGGCATGGGCGGCTTGTTGGTGGATGTGATTAAACGCCAGGACAATACAATGGTGCAAGCGCTTGTGATTTTGTATTCTATCATCGGCATATTGGGATTGATTTTGGGAGACATGCTGATGGCGCTTGTTGACCCGCGCATCAGCTTTGCGAAAAAGGAGGGATCCAGATGAGCAAATTCTCCGTTAAAGACATATTTTCCAGCAAGCTGGAGGAAAGCCTGCTGGAAGATCTGAAACTCGCCACCGAACAGAGAGATGATCTCTCCGCAGAGGAAATTGCGCAGCTGCCGTTTGAGAAATTTCAGCGCGCTCCATACAGCGAAAGCAATGCAGAGAAAACGGGGTATTCCAATTATTCTTATTGGCGCAGCACATTCCAAATGTTCCGCAAAAATAAGCTTGCGGTGGCGCTGCTTATCATAATTGCCGTTATGCTCGTTTTTGCGTTCGTTCAGCCCTACATCCCCGGGCAAAAGGATGCCGTATTGATCAACAATTTCCCCGAAGGCCATCCTTATGCAGGCCTGCCGGCCAGCAATCAGAAGCCAAGCGCAGAATACTGGTTTGGGACAAACTCCATCGGCCAGGATCTTTGGTCAAACATATGGAGCGGTACCCGCACTTCGCTTATAATTGGGTTTTCCGTAGCTTTTCTTGAAGCAATTATTGGAACGGTTGCCGGCGTGCTCTGGGGATATGTCCGGAAGTTGGACTTCCTATTCACGGAAATTTACAATATTATAAGCAATATTCCGACAACTATTATCCTGATTCTTGCAACCTATGTAATGCAGCCCGGCATTCTTACAATGATTATCGCAATGACAATAACGGGTTGGATTGGACTTGCACGTTTCGTGCGCAACCAGGTGCTCATCATTCGTGACCGGGACTTCAATCTTGCTTCCCGCTGCCTGGGAACCCCAACAAGCCGCGTGATCGTCAAAAACCTGCTTCCGCAGATGATTTCCGTTATCATGCTGCGTATGGCGCTTTCAATTCCCGGCGCAATTGGATGGGAGGTATTCCTAACTTATATCGGTCTTGGCCTCTCGATCGAGACGCCGTCCTTAGGCAATCTTGTAAATACCGGCCGCGCGCTCATGGCGGCGCCAAACCTGCAATATCAACTTATTTTCCCGGCGATCGTGCTCTCCATCATCACGATTTGCTTCTATCTGGTCGGGAACGCATTTTCCGATGCAGCGGATCCGAAAAACCATGTGTAAGGAGGCGGGGATATGAATAATGAAGTGATTCTTTCTGTCCGAGATCTTCATGTTAAATTCAGCCTGCGCGGGCAGCAGCTGCATGCATTGCGCGGCATATCATTGGATATTTACAAAGGCGAGAGCCTTGCCATTGTTGGAGAATCCGGCTCTGGGAAAAGCGTTTTTGTTAAAAACTTCAACGGACTGCTTGATAAAAACGGTTGGATTGACAGCGGGCACATTTATTACCTGCCCAAGGGTGCGGAAGAGGCATGCTGTACTGCCCGCTCTGAGGAAGAAATGCTTGCCGGCCAGCATACCTGGGATCTTGCGGCCTTAAAGACGGATGCAGAATGGGGAAACATCCGTGGCAAGGAGATCGCAATGGTTATGCAGGACCCCATGACCTCATTGAATCCGTTGAAAACCGTAGGCTGGCAGATTGAAGAAGCGCTGCATCTGCATCAGCATCTATATGGAGAGGCGGCACATAAAAAAACAATCGAGATATTGGACGACGTTGGAATTTTTGACCCGGAGCGCCGCTACAAACAGTATCCGCATGAATTTTCAGGCGGCATGCGGCAGCGCGCTGTCATTGCTATTGCGATTGCGTGCAACCCGCGCATCCTGATCTGCGATGAGCCTACCACTGCGCTCGATGTCACGATACAGGCGCAGATTCTCAACCTCATCAAAAAGATGAAGGAAAAATATCAGCTTACAACGATTTATATTACCCATGATCTTGGCGTTGTTGCAAATGTTGCGGATCGGATTGCGGTGCTATATGCTGGCGATATTGTGGAAGTCGGAACCAGCAGAGAAGTATTTTACAATCCGCATCACCCCTATACCTGGGCGCTGCTCAGCTCTTTGCCGCAGCTTGGCGTGAAGGGGGAACCGTTGTATTCGATCAAGGGAACGCCGCCTAATTTGTTCCAAACCATTCGAGGAGATGCATTTGCTCCGCGAAACCCCTATGCGTTGGAGGTCGACTTCGAGCACCGCCCGCCTTATTTTGAGGTGAGCCCAACCCACAAAGCGAGAACTTGGCTGCTTGACCCCAGAGCTCCGAAAATCGATCCGCCAGCGCAGATCAAGCACATCTGGAGCACGCGCAAACCAGCGCAAGGCATGGGGAAGGAAACCGTAAAAAGAACCGGCGAACCCCTGCTCAGTGTGCGCAATATGGAAGTTGCCTTTGGAAACAAGCATAAAGCCTTCGTTGCCGTCAAAGGGGTTTCCTTTGATATTTTCCGGGGCGAGACATTTGGCCTTGTTGGGGAATCCGGCTCCGGAAAAACTACGATTGGGCGTGCGATCATTCGCATTAACCCAATGACTGCGGGCGAGGTTCTATTTCATGGGAAGCGGATCAGCGGCAAGATCCCGCCCGAGTTGGATCGGTTTGTGACGCAGAAGATACAAATGATCTTCCAGGATCCGATGGCGTCACTCAACGAACGCGCGAAGGTGGATTACATTGTTTCAGAAGGCATTATGAACGTTCATCGGAAAATGCAGCCCGATGAACGGCAGGGAAAAGTAGCCAAAGCGTTGGCCGATGTGGGACTCCTCCCTGAATTTGCTGCCCGTTTTCCGCACGAATTTTCCGGTGGGCAAAGGCAGCGTATCGGCATCGCCCGCAGCTTAATTATGGAGCCGGAGTTTATCATTGCAGATGAGCCCATTTCTGCGCTGGATGTTTCAATTCGTGCGCAGGTTCTCAACCTGCTCAGCGAGTTGCAGAAGGAGCACGGCTTGACCTATCTGTTTATCGCGCACGATCTGAGCGTAATGCGTTTCATCTGCGACCGCATTGCAGTGATCCACAAAGGTGTTATCGTTGAGCTGGCGGATACGGAAAAATTATTTGAACACCCGCTGCATCCATATACGCGTTCTCTGCTTTCAGCAATCCCGATGCCGGATCCGGATGCGGAGAAAAACAAAATCCTTGAAATTTACGATCCTTCGATCCATAATTATGCAGTAGACAAACCTTGCTGGATGGAAATAGAGGATGGTCATTATATCATGGCAAATGGCGAGGAACTGCAAGAATATCGGGAAATGCTGGAAGAGCGCCCGTTTGGCAAAAAATGAAGCATACAAAATAAAACGGAGGAGCTTGCCGGAAATGATGCAATACATAATTGATACGTTCTGTGAACTTGTGGCGATCCCCAGCCCCAGCGGGTATACGGAAGCGGCTACCGCCTATGTCGTAGACGAGTTTAGACGGCTTGGGTATGCGCCCCAGATGACCCCAAAAGGATGTACTCTGGTGGATTTAGGCGGCGAAGGCAGCCCGCTTGTGCTTGCCGCCCATATTGATACGCTCGGTGCGATGGTATCGGAGGTGAAGGCAAATGGACGCCTCCGAATTTCCCGCATCGGCGGTCTGATTGCGGGGAGCGTAGATGGCGAGAACTGCATTGTTTTTCCAAGGTTTGCGGAGAAGGGCGTCAGCGGATGCTGCCAGATGAAAAACCCGTCTTCCCACGTGAATACAAAACTTGCCGAAACGCTGCGTGACTTTGATACGCTTGAAATCGTTTTGGATGAATTGGTAAACACAAAAGAGGATGTAAACGCCCTTGGCATTTTCCCAGGGGATTACGTTTGTTTCGACCCCCGTGTGAAGGTCACGGAGAGCGGTTTCATCAAAAGCAGGTTTTTGGATGACAAAATCGGGCTTGCAATTTTCCTTGCGCTTGCAAAAAGCATCCGGGAAGGAGGGACTAAGCTGTCACGAAAAGTCTACCTTTTCATTTCGAACTACGAAGAGGTGGGCCATGGCGCACGCGCCGGAATTCCGCAGGATGCGGCTGACATTATCGCAGTTGACATGGGGTGCGTCGGGGAAGGATTGACAGGAACTGAAACGCAGGTGTGTATTTGCGCGAAGGATGTTGTGGGCCCATCGGATTATTCGCTCACGAGCGAGCTGATTCGCTGTGCACAAAAAAATGGGATCGACTATGCGGTGGATGTATACACGAATTATTCTTCGGATGCGGACGCAGCGCTCAGAGCAGGGAACGATCTCCGCCACTGCGTAATGGGGATGGGCGTATATGCGTCCCATGGCTATGAGCGCACACATGTGCGTGGCATATGCAATACGTTTGAACTCATAAAAGCATACGTCAGCGGAAAGTAAGCGCAAGTTTGTGCTTTTTGAAAGGAGTGTCAGCATTTATGAAAGGCAAAATGGAACTGTGGAAGGAATGCGAGCTCTTGCAGGAAAGCATTCTGGAAAAACGCCGTGCACTGCACCGGATTCCGGAAGCCGGGACGCATTTGCCTAAAACAGCCGCCTATGTGGCAGCAGCATTGGAAGAGCTGGGGATCCCTTACATATGTTCTCAAACCGACAGCGGGCTTCTTGCATATATAAACGGCGCGAAGCCTGGCAAATGTATCGCCTTTCGCGCGGATATGGATGCGCTTCCCATTCATGAGGCCACAGGGGCAGACTATGCTTCGCTGCACGATGGCTGCATGCACGCCTGCGGGCATGATGCGCACACGGCTATGCTTCTTGGCGCAGCCGAGGTTCTGCAAAAACGGCGGGAAACACTGAAAGGAAGTGTCCGCCTTATTTTCCAAACGGCGGAAGAGACGGCAAAAGGCGCGCTTGCTGCTTTGTACAACGGCTGGCTGGATGGTGCGAATGCTGTGTTTGGAATGCACATTGGCACGCTGATAGACGAAACTGCTCCGGCCGGGACTATATTTGTGCCGGAAGGATGTTGTATGGCCTCGTTCGATAAGTTCCGGATTCAGGTGCAGGGGATCGGCTGCCATGGTTCAGCGCCAGAAAGGGGAATTGATCCGATTAATATCGCAGCGCATATTGTTCTGGCGTTAGAGGCGATCAACGCAAGGGAGTTCAATGCCTGTACCCCTGTTGTCGTAACGATCGGAAGTGTGCATGGCGGAAGCCAGTACAACATTATACCCGATTCGGTCATCCTTGAAGGGACGATCCGTTGCCTAGAGGACTCCGTGCGAAGAAGGGTTGCGCGGCGGGTTTGCGAGATCGCTGGCGCTACAGCGGCTGTATTTGGCGGAAGTGCTACGAGCGAAATCGAATGGGGCGCTCCACCGGTTGTAAACGATGTGGGCATGGCCAAACTTGCCACAAATGCTGCAAAAGCTGTAGCCGGGGAGGAAAAGGTAATCACGTCGCTTGCAGCGCCCAACATGGGGGGCGAGGATTTTGCCTACTATCTACAGGAAGTTCCGGGCGCTTATTTGTTCCTAAGCTCTGCAAGCGAACGCAAGAAAACAGACGTTGCGCATCACAACCCAAAATTTGAAATTGATGAGGATGTTCTGTGGAAGGGATCCGCTTTATTTGTCGCCATTGCAGAACTGTTTTTAAATGAATGAAACAGGAAGAAGCTGATTGGTCGCATACCGGGTGGTGGAAGCGGAATCCGAAAGACGTCATTGAAATGGCGCGGTATCCGCTTGCCGTTGAACCAACCGCGGCGGAATTCCTTGCAGCCCTGCATGGCTGTTTGACGTGGCATGCTGAGGGCAAAACATGATTGGAACAACTGGTGGTGGATCATCATCCTGATCCTGCTCGCGGGCGGCTTCAGCAATGGCTGTGGCTGCTAAAAAAATTGGCATGCTTGTCTAAGTAAGTCGGCGCGGCACGGAAATTTTTCCGTGCCGCGTGCTCTAGTTGTAATAGACAGCTCCAATCAATTATGGCGCAAACAAGGTTCAAAGGAGAAGAAGCGTTAACATGCAGGGACTCCGTAGCGCCTGCGGCAGAATGTTCAATTTACAGAGGGTACCCGAGCTGATTGCCAGGAAGCTCTCCATCTGATCGAGGGGATATCCGCAGATGCACTTCTGGCTGATCGGGGTTATAATACGGACAAAATCATTCCCTATGCCATGGCCGTCGGGATGGAGGTCGTCATTCCGGCCAAGCGAAATCGCAAAGAACAGTGGGAATACGACCGATATTTGTATCGATTGCGCCATTTGGTGGTAAATGCTTTCCTGCAATTGAAACGCTGGCGTGGTATTGTGGTAGCGCCGAAGGCGAAATGGCCAGATGATTGCAGTTGAACCTGCAGGGCAAGGTATCACCTTGCCCTGTGTCGATACCGTACCACGGCGCAGTCAGAGCCGTCAAGGCAAAAAGCGCAGCGTGCCCTTACGGTTTCGGATCGCTGTGGTAGTTGCCAAAGCGTCACATTGACTCGGTCGCCAAAAAAGATCATAGGCGTGCTCTTATACAGGGCGCGCATGCCTTCCTGATTTAGTATGAGTGGATTTGCTCTTCCCCGTTCTTCTTATAAGAAGAACGGGGAAGAGCAAATCCATCTTCTGTCTCTATAAGCAATCCGCTTCCGCGACAAATTCATAAGTAGTGGCTTGCCCAATACCGAGCACATGCGACAGATGCTTGAACTTCATTTTTGTGCGTTGTGTCACGTAGAGAACGTTTTTGTCTTTCTTGAGAAATGATGATAGATAAAGCACACGAGCTGCTGTGCGTGGCGATGCCTCAAATATTGGATTGTTCTCTGTTCTCATATAAATCTTGCTCATCTGGGTCGATACTTACCTCCTTAATCCATTTTTTTAACAAGCCTCGCATGCGGCTGCTTGGCACATAAATCCAGATTTCCTCTCCTCTGCGGATGGCCGACCGACAAATCCACTGAACCATTCCAGATAGCGCCCACGCGTCTTGATCGAGGGTTATTCCTTTACTAGCAAAGAATTGTCCAAGAGAAGGGTGGGGGAACACATTGACGAGATAAGCCAAACACGTTCTGTCGCTCCACTTATTAGTCGCTCGCATGTTCCACGTAGAGTATCCTTTAGAATAGCCCCTGCCGTTCAGGGCTCTACGGTAGTCAACATACGTTGTCCACAAACATTCCACGGACTTACCACCGAACCGATGGCGCAGCGCGTTGTACATATTTTTTGCGATGCGCGAGATGTCCGCATTTGATGCCCTCTGATACCACCCCACAGAAAGTGCGGTGCGCTTGTCTCCTATACTATTCAGTTTTTTGTCTTCTAAAATATGAATCTGCGGCAGGCGCATCTTTTGATCTGCGTGATATTCAGCGAACCTGTAAGTTCCGTCCGCGTCTTTCTTTGTGCCGATATAGTCTAGGTGAACGTCATGAGATTTGAAGTAGTAGTGGAGGGGCTGAGCTTCGAACAGGTAGGTAAGGATAATAACCTCATCAAATGCCTCAAACAGCCTGAGTGGCAGCATCCACAGAAGCAATCTGCCCTCTTCTAAAGTAACATACCCGCTGTCTATTGGTTCTCGTAGGACAGAATACGCGCCGTCATACTCATCATCCGCCCAAATGACACGTCCTCGCTCATCTACCTGTATCAACCCGGATGCGAGCATTAAACAAACGTCCTTTTTCCCGACTGGCAACACTTCCATCGCCGCAATCGATTCGTCCAGAATCAGCGTATACCCTACAGAAGCTATATCTTCTACTGCTTCGGCATCGTAGTCCCGGAACAACGCGTGAGAGCAGGCGACATTTCTCCCTGCCCGTACAAGAGATTTGAAGTGGCGCAGCTTCGTGCCGCAAACGTCAGCATCCGGCGCGACAAACCTCCTTCCTTCGCATCCGACGCAAATGCGATGCACCTCGTCCAGATACGGTGTCACAAATACGAACCGAGTATCAGTTCGCTCGTTCATTTCTGTGATCGCCGCCATGGTTTTACCAGACCCCATGATGGCATCACACACTTTCACATTGATACAAAACGACCTCCTTTTGTTTAGTAATACTAAGTAATTTGTTTACATGATTGAGATTTTGCTGAGGTTTTTTAGCAAAATTTTTGAAACGTGCCTCGCAAGCCGCTAGCCGTCTAGGTTTTTTTGGCGCTTCTCCCTTTAATATATAGTAGCTGTTAAAAATGAATTGGGATTAAAGCAGAAAGGAGAAAATAAAATGAGTAAACCAGAACGAATCCAGCAAATGGCATTGCGGTTGGTGGGTGAAATTGCCCGCATGCAAAATGAATTCAAGATGGAGCTTCTGCTTGATGTCGAGCTTCAAGCGGGGTAGTGTCAAGCTTTGGACCTGTTGACAAAGTAGCATCAGAAACTTCTCTATGGTAAAATAACCATATTAGGAGGGATAGAACATGATGGGACGACGAAATGGGCAAACGGCAATGGTTTTCGTAGATATGGAATCCATGATTCCGGAGAACCATTTATTGCGGAAAATCGACCGGGTCATATCTTTCGAGTTCATATACGACTTACTTGCACCTTACTATCCCTCTATTGGACGTCCATCTGTAGATCCTGTCTGTATGTTCAAAATGCTTCTGGTGGGCTATTTGTATGGCATCAAATCAGAACGTCGGTTGGAGGCGGAAGTGCAGCTCAATCTCGCTTACCGTTGGTTCTGCGGTTTTGAACTGGATGAGGCAATTCCGGATCACTCCACCTTCAGCAAAACCAGAACTCGCAAATGGCAGGAAAGCAATCTTTTCCAAAAAGTTTTTTAAGAAATTATAAAGCAGTGTATTACAAGTGGCCTGATAGACGGGAAAGCGATGGTTACAGATGGAAGCTATATCCCGGCCAATGTGTCCCGAGAAAGCTGGGTCGATGTAGAAGTCGAAGTTGAGCAAAGTATGCAAAGCTATCTGGATTGTTTGGATGAAGAACTCGCTCAGCAACCAGGGTTCAAAAAGCCACCGGTAAAAACTGTAAAGAAACGTCGTACTACCAGCCGAACCGATCCTGACAGCGGCTATATCAACCACGGAAACAAACGTGGTGTTGGGTATCTGATGGAGTCAACCGTAGATTGCAAACACGGCATTGTGACCGGAGTTGATGTGTACAGCGCAAATGAGAAGGAAAGCACTCAAGTATTGCGCCATCTGGAAAGACAAATAAAGCTTGGTGTTCCCATGAAAAACATAGCGCTGGATCGTGGCTATGAAACCGGCGCTGTTCATCGTGGTTTGGAGCTGCTGGGGATTACTGGCCATATCCCCGCAATTCAGTTCTCCAATCCTCCTGAAAGGTACGGCTTTTCTTACGACCTGGAGCGAGATGCATTTATTTGCCCGAAAGGAATGTCCCTTACTTACCACAGACTGAACTGTAACAAATCCACCGGCAAGTATCTGCGCTGTTATCAAACAGAGGGCACATTGTCCCAACCGCCCGACGTGTTTTGACAAGTCCGGCATTCGGCGCAGGATCCTGGCCAGCAGCTGTTATCCTGCGTTTTACAGAGGGCACCAGCGTGTGGGAACGCCTGCGTTTTATTCCATGATGCGGCTGCGAAAAATCTGGGCAGAGGGCAGCTTCGCTGTTCTAAAACGGGAACACTGTATTTCAAAAATCCGTAAGAGGGGCATTCTGGAAGCAACCGAGGAATGCCTCCTGGCTGTCATGGCCTTAAACCTGAAACGGATGGTTAAGGCCATCCTCAATAAGCTAAAAATCCAATTTATTTGGGCTGAGGCGGTGTTCCCTCGGCCCAGTTTTACTTTTGTCAACAGGTCCTTTATTGTACCTTATCGGGGGGGGGATGAGGGGACTGATTATTCGCGGCAAGAGGCACAGCAAACATTGAAATCGTACAGAGAGAATTGTCCGCAGTATCCGGCGAGGATCGTGTTCGGCAGAGAAAGGAAGGAAAATGAGCAAGTTTTAAGTTGGAGACAAAGTGGTCGGGAACAGCAGTGCCGATAAAATGAATTAGAATTTGCAATGCGGAGATTGACGGAGGCTTTTCCCAATGAACGAGTGTGATCTGCACTGCGGCAAAGGACGAAAGGCTTGCAAAAATGCGAGGGAGGAGGGCGAGAATGAAATTAACAACTAGTGGCGGCGTAGTCCTGTTTGGCTTGGTGACAGTTGCATTTATCGTGCTGAAGCTGACACACGTTATCTTGTGGAGTTGGTTGTGGGTGTTGTCACCGGCATTGATATGGGCTTGCTTATGTTTTCTAGCTACATTGGTGCTGACGCTTGCATTGATTGTAGTGGAAATAGCGAATGGGAAGTGAGGTTGCATGCTTGGAATAATATGCGATGAATGCGGAAACGAAATGTTCGTGCGTGGAGGATTCACCTTGGCAGATGGGGGAGTATCGCGGACATGTGTTTGCCCTTCCTGTAAAAAGAGAGAAGTGGTTGAGTTTAATAACAAAGAGGAAATTGTTGGCCGCAGGCAAGTAAAACGCATTAATAATGCAGTCGACCAAACGATGTGCTGGCGGTGTGCAAATGCCAAAGCAACAGGTTGTGAGTGGCATCGGAATTTCACACCGATAGAAGGTTGGGCGGTTAAAGCTGGACATTGTGTTGTATCTTGCCCGAAATTTGTACCTGACAAGCCAAGGAAGGTTGCTGGTTATTGAAGAACTTTTCACAATGCGATAAGATGTATAAAACCATTTCTTATGGGAGGAAAATATGGGACTGTTTTATGGGCTTTTGAAACTGTTTGGTTCTCTGTTCTTTTTGCTCTTTCGGTCTATTGCAGATAGCACGCAACAAGAATCTGCTGCACGGTGGTCTGGCGAGCTGAAGAGGTGACAAAATGGATGATCTCTGCTTAGTAGAGGCCGCAATTCTCGTTGGTATAGGGTATTTTGTGCTGAAAGCTATACGCGATCACAACAATAATAAAATTATTGGGAAGCTAATAACGGATAATGTCATACGGGAGATGGAGAATATGCATTTCTCTCCAAAAAGGCTCGAAGATTGTATTTACTCGATAGAAAATTCAGTGTTGGTATACCGGCGTGAAGACGGAAATGATCCGTTCGATTTTATAAGAGAAGAGTTGCGGATTGGTAACTTTGGCTATATGTTTCTGCTTGGCAAGGGCGGAGCTGGAACGGTATACTACGCAAACCAGATTGAGTCTGCGTTTATTCTTGGAGAATACGAAATCGAGGAGTGGATGAAGCGGATTTTGCCGCCCGACTACATAGATGCCGCACACCTTGCTGAAAACCTGATTGCTGAAGTACAGCCGCCACCGCGAGGAGAACGGTGCCGCGCTGCGATGCTAAAGCAGGATCTCAAGGCTTTGCTTATTCCGAAGCTGCCGCTCAGTGAGAAGAACATAGAGGTATTTAAATGCGCGAACAGAATGCTGCAAGCATCCGAAAACGGATATATCGAACGCCGCTTTATCGTGTATACAGAACAGATGGAAGAGCTTACCGGCAACACCGGAAAGTGGAGAGCGTATGGAGACCTTGCAAGGCCGTACATCGGTTTATACAGAGATGAGTGGCCGAGCGAAAAAAAGAGCAGTGAATTTCGTAAAGCATTCCTATAAATGTCAATCGCAGTTGACAGTGGAGGTGATATAATCTAATTATACAAAACGTATTTTTAGCCGTGCTGTAAGCGGGAGAAATCGCTCTTCGCTTTCATATTTCATGTTCATATCAAATCAACTAAAGCATATATATAAAACAAATCTAAATTATAATTTGAAATCAATTGAGAGGGTATTATGACGGTTGTAAACGTATATCCGGCTGCAAACGATAATTTTGCATGGGATGAACTGGCAGAGTTGTCCCAGAAACTGCTCACGCATATTTATGCTGAAATGGAAAAATGCGAAAATAGCAAAAACACATTGATCGCTATGGGTAGCGGCTGCGAGACGAGCGTGAGGGCAAGCTCGCTATGAACGCGGTGTATACGAGGCAATCTCTTGACGTTAAGGACAGTTTGTCGATTGAATCACAGCTTGACGCCTGCCTGAATGAAAACGGAAGCGCGGAATATCAGCACTACAACGATAAGGGATACAGTGGAAAAAACACGGAGCGGCCGGCGTTTCGGCAGCTTATGGCCGATGTAAGAAAAGGTACTATCGAAAGGGTGATCGTCTACCGGCTGGACAGGCTTAGCCGCTCACTTCTGGATTTTGCCGAGATGATCGATGTATTCAAGAAAAAGGATGTTGAGTTCGTTTCGTGCCGGGAAAAATTTGATACCTCAACGCCAATTGGGAACGCAATGCTCAGCATCATTATGGTGTTTGCACAGTTAGAACGCGAGACAATCCAAATGCGCGTGAAGGACAATTATGCGACCCGGATGGAACGCGGTGCATATGATGGGGTGGCACCGTATGGATTTGACAAAGCGATTGCAAAGGTGGGGGACAAGCAGGTACATACGCTTGATGTCAATGAAGTAAGTGATACTGTACGCAGCATGTTTAACGAATATGCGTATACGGGAGATTCGCTTGGGGCAATAGCAAAGAAGCTCAATGCAGAAGGGATCCCATCGCCTGGGGAAGCTCCTTGGGATGGAGGCAAAATCAGCCGTATTTTGAGCAATCCAATCTATGTTCGAGCAAATGCAGATATCTATGCATACTATAACGCGCTTGGCATGACGATTACGAACCCGATAGAGGATTTTTTAGCCGTAAATGGATGCATCACTTACGGAGGATGGGAAAGGTCGCGCCGGAAGTTTTCCCAATACGACAGACTGAAGCTTTCAATTGGGCTGCATCCGGGTTTGGTCGATTCCGACACCTTTCTACGATGCCAAACCAAATTAAAAGCGAACCGGCAGATTTGCAATGCGGGAAAGGGGAAACACAGTTGGCTGACCGGAATGGTAAAATGTGGATATTGCGGGCATTCCCTGAAAGTGATGGTGGACCAAAAAGGGCGCGGCATAAAACGGTTTGTGTGCAGCGGAAACACAAATTGCGGGATCTGCAGCCAGTTTGGATCACAACGCGTTGACGAACTTGAAGCGGGCGTTGAGCATGAGCTTATGCAAATGGTGGAACGCAGGAAATATATCGAGGCTAAGATAGAGATGGAACGCGATACGGAAGAATCAAGGATAAAAATTGAGCAGGCGAAGATCAGCGAAAAGCTGAACCGGCTGGTTGATGCGCTTGCGGAGGGGGAGCCGTCTTCCGCTTCGGTGGTGATGAAAAAGATCGCCGAATTGGAGGAAAAGAAAAAGCTGCTTGAGGTGGAACTGAGATCACATAGAGCTAAATTGCCGTCTCAGCAAGAGCTGTTGCAATTTCGCGATACAGCCCGCTTGTGGCCACACATGACCATTCAACAAAAACGGGAGGTTGCAAAGCTGCTGATTGACAAAATCGAAGTCAAAAGCGACAAAATGCAAATCTATTGGAAATATAATTTTGAGTTGTAGTGAGTATTGGGCCTTGAGAGCATACCCTCAGCATCTGTGCATGATCTGGTTTGGCAGGAGGCGGTGGAGCATAATCAGTCAGCACAGCTTACAGGACTGACATCTATCATTCAATAAATTGATCCGGCCAATCTCAAACAATTGGCCGGATATAGTGAAATGCTTTCCTTATATTTATCTTGTCCGTTCCTGCATCCAACACCCATTGATAAGATCCAACGCATCCCGCGTAAGCGGTATCAAATCCCGCTGATCAGCATAGCTGATGTCAAATTTTCTATTGAGCGCTGCAAAATGCTGAAGGCCGTATCCTATACGGTTCAAATAGGAGTAAACACCTATCGCACCGGTAGAAAACTCATCCGCTGTGTCACCATAAATTCCTCTGAGTTCCGGCAAATCCCAGAAAAGTTCCTCTTTCGTGCTGCCGAGCTTTGAAAGATGCGGCGGCACTTTCCCTGCTTCTATAAGTTCGCCTACTTTTTTTGCACTCATAGCAGCAGCCATGCTGCTTCTGCACAATCCGACCAGCTTAATATGCGGCGCGCCCATTGCCAAAGCCTTATAAACCTGATCTTCCATTGCAAGGCCCCCCGTTACGGCCACAGCCGGAAGATCCAACCCTTCACCGGAAAGCTTGTTGAGTATACTTACAAGGCGGCTCTCCATCGCAACGGTTGGCAGGCACCATTCGTTCATCATTTTGCAGGGACTGTACCCTGAACCTCCGCCGGCGCCGTCAAAGGTAACCATGTCCACGCCACATTCAACTGCAAGGCGCAGCACGCGTTCCATATCCTCGGGATCGAATCCCGCCATCTTAAAATATGCATTTTCCATCCCAAGGCTGCGCAGATATTCAATACGCTGTTTCAGGTATCCGTTTTTCCACATGGGCAGGCGACCGAACACATGAAATGCCGGACCTTTTTTATTGCGCCAAGCCTCTTGGACAGCGGGATCCGATGGGTTCGGAAGCACTAAAAAGCCATTGTTTGCTTGCGCCAGGGCCGCCTCCAAGGTAGCAATGCGGTTGGCAGGCTGAGTCCCTTTCGCGGATTGGCCGAACTTGAACTCAATTGCTTTTGCGCCGCAGTATTTTACAGCGTATTCACCTACACCCTGCATGTCATCATCATAATTGTTCTGCAGAACAATCTGGCCATAGCCATGATAATATTTATTAAAGGCATCCAGCATTTCCTTGATTTTAGGCGCGTAGACAACCTTTCCATTTTCATATTTCAGATCCGGATCTTTGCTTACCGCGCCTTCTCCAATTACGGTGATTACGCCTGCCATTGCAGCGCCCCCAAAGTAATCCTTCCAGTTGAGCTTGATCAGCGCAGGCAAAATGATCGGAAGACGCAGCTTAACAGGCTTTTTTCTCCCGATCTGCGTTTCTAAATTCACGTTATAAACATTTGCAATGTCGGGGTCCTCAGGAGCTCCCACTGCACCAAACACGCGCCCATTGATGTTGAAATGCGAATAGCCAACAGGGTAATCTTTTTCCGATGCGATTTGGTTGTCGCCGGTTGTATTTGGGTAGACCATCTCTTTGCCCCGAACCGCGGAAATACCTATTTCGCATGTGCCGATGCAATCTGCAGTACACATAGCGCACATCCCGGAAAAGGGACAGAGGTGCTCTTTTTCCCGCATCACAGTGCGGTTGAATACAGAACTCAGGCTTGGACTGAACGACATGATAATACCTCCTCGTGTTTGGAACTATGGCCATAGCTATGGCAGCATGCATAATCTCCATGGCCGTCAATTCTTTCGACGACACACAGATATGTTTGATTATAACATAGTTCCGCCCAAATGGCTTGTTTTCCAGAATTTTGGGTTGCCAAGTCAAATGAATTCGATCCAGGCTTTGTAATAATCCCAGCGCGTTTGATCTTCATAAGCGATTGTAATATAACGCACGATGATTTCGCCGATGGTATAGCCGCATGCGGTCAGGTGATTAATCGCTTCATCCAAGTTAGTGTGCTTACGGTTTGTTGTGTCAATGCGCAGAATGAACTGCGCAAAGTGGCGGTTCCCTTCCGCAAAAGTCCAGGCAAGCTCTTCATCCGGCCCACAGGATTCAGCGGCCCATCCCCAAATCCATCGGTAATCCGGAGGCCCTAGGCGCACTCCTGCAAACTGGTATTGCCCGGAAAAGTATTTTTTCCAGACCTCTTTGTCGTAAAGCTTGGAGTGGCTGAGAAGGAGCGGTATATCAGGCTGCGTTTCTGTGTAAGGGTGCTCCCGGATATATTCCAGTTCCTCCATGAGGCTTAACGTTTTGCGTAGCATGGAATAGGTTCCTTGCAAGCTGTTAATCTGTGTTTCAAGCTCGCTTTTTTTCTTCAAGTACAGCGCGTTACTGTCTGCAAGGCTTAGCGTTTGATATTCCTTAATGGCCTTAATCGGAATACCGAGGTTGCGCAGATAACAGATGTCACTGAGATCCAGCAGGGAAGAATAAGTATATTCACGGTAATTGTTTTCGCGCCGGCTTAAGGAGATCAAGCCCATAGACTCCCAATAGCGCAGCGTTGAGGCGGGAATTCCAAACGTTTCTGAAACGGTTGAAATGTTCACTGTTTTATCTTTGTCCCACATTTCCTGTCAGCCTCCTGTACCATAAATGCCTGTAAGTAATGAAAACAGAGTATATTAAAAATTATATCTAAAACCGTATTGACATTCAAGTAACTTTAAGCTTTAAAATAACTAAAGGATGGGAGCACAAATCAGATGGAACCCGATTGTATCTGTGTGGGCTGCCCGCTTATGAACTTTGATTGCATGCCGGAATCAGACAACAAATTGGTACAAAATGACGGAAACAGCAACGCTTTGAATTACGAATGAACGCCTGTCACCGCTTGCACTGCGGCACAGCGCTCAAATAAACCATACTTTAGGAGGAAACCATGAAAAAAAGCCTAGTACTGATGCTTACCATTCTTCTGGCGGCTTCGCTTTTTGCAGGCTGCGGGCAGGGCGGCGGCACTACCTCGGACGCAATTCTCTACTATGCCTGCGGCTCGGAACCTTACCTGACGTTGGACCCCAGTGTGGAAAACTCCAACGGCGTATGCGTCCTCCAAAATGTGTATGAAACATTAACCCGCTATAACGATCAGACAGGCGAGGTGGAGCCCTGCCTCGCTACTTCCTGGACACACAGTGATGACGGCACGGTGTGGGACTTCACCCTGCGTGAGGACGTGACCTTCCATGACGGCACAAAAATGAACGCAAATGCGGTTAAAAAGTCTATTGAGCGCACGATAGGGTTGGGCAAAGGAGCCGCTTATATTTGGGCCAATGTCGAAACTATTGAGGTGGTAAGCGATTATGTGGTTCGGTTCACTTGCTCCGCGTCCACATCGGTGGATCTAATCACTTCGGCTGCTTATGCGGCTTATATCATGTCGGAAAGCGCATGCGATCAGGAGAGCGACTGGTTCAACAACGAAGAAGGAAACGATGGCGGCTCTGGCCCGTATACCGTAAAAAGCCTTGTGACCGGCGATCAGGTAATCCTTTCCGCATACGATGGATATTGGCAGGAATGGAAGGAAAGCTCCTATAAAACGGTTGTTATTAAGAAGCACGTGGAAAGCAGCACGCGCCGCCAGCTCCTTGAGACAGGCGATGCTCAGATCGCTTACAATTTTTCCACGACGGATATTTCCGCACTAAAGGCGAACGAAAAGGTTGATGTGAAATATGTGAATACTTATAACAACATCCTGCTTTTCTTCAACACGGAAAAGGAACCTTGCAACAACGAGGAATTCCGCAAGGCGCTTGCATATTCGTTCCCTTATCAAGAAGTGATCGACGGTGTGCTGGAAAACCGTGGGCAGCTTTCCCGCGGCCTTGTAACGCCCGGCCTTTGGGGACATGACGAAAACTGCACGCAATACGAATTTAACATGGATAAGGCCAGGGAATGCCTTGCGAATTCGGGTGTGGATGTAAGCGCTGTGAATCTGGAGTTTGCCATCCAGTCCGGCTATACCGAATACAAGGATTTCGCACAGCTCTGGCAGACCTATCTTAAAGAACTTGGCATTAATATGGAAATCCGTGAGCGCGGCTGGGATGCCCACATTGAACATGCACGCGCTACGCGCCCGGAGGACAGGCAGGATATCTTCGTTATGATCTGGTGGCCGGATTATGCCGATCCTTCCAGTTGGTTCCAGAGCATGGTGCACTCTGAGGAGAGCCCCGCGTTTAACCTGAGCTATATCAAAAACGCTGAGTGGGACGCGAAGATTGAAGAAGCGATGCAGCTGACCGCAACGGACCGTGCCAGTGCGGAAGCGCTGTATAAAGAGGTGCAGATGGGCGTTCTGGACGGTGCGCACATGATCCCGGTTTACGATCAGGTCATCACTTATGCAGTTTCCACGGAGATCGACGGCTTCTACTATAATCCGGCGTATCCTAACTCCACGCTTTATTTCAACATTACACATAAGTAAGTTGCCCGTTTCCCGGGTATAACGCACATCGGCAGGGGGAGCTGCCGCTCCCCCTGTATGACAAAGGAGAACGCTGAACCTATGGGAAAATATATTATAAAACGACTGCTGAACGGCCTCATTGTGCTGCTGGGCGTAGTCACCATTACGTTCTTCATTACGCGCGTCGTCCCTTCGGATGTAGCCGGCAAATGGGCTGGCGAACGTGCAACGGAAGAACAGCGGCAGCAGGCCATTGCCGAGCTTGGGCTGGATAAGCCGTTGGCAACGCAGTATGTGAACTATTTGAAGGATCTTCTTTCGGGCGATCTTGGACGTTCGCTGCGCACGAAGGAACTCATTACAAAGGAACTTGCGAGCTATTTCCCCGCAACGATGGAACTGGTGCTGGTAGGCTTCCTGTTTGCACTGTTTGTGGGCATCCCAATGGGAATTTATTCCGCGAAGAAAAACGGGAAAATGCTGGATCATGCCACCCGCTTCTTCTCAATCGGCGCGGTTTCACTGCCAACATTCTGGGTGGCAATGGTGTTTCAGCTGGTCTTTTACCGCATCCTCAACTGGCTTCCGCTTGGCGGGCGCATGAGCATCAACGCATCGCTGCTTTACGAAATACCAAACGTTACAGGCATGCTTATTATCGACTGCATTCTGACCGGCTCCTGGGAACTCTTGGGAGATGCTTTTGTGCATATCATTATGCCCGGCTTTACCATTGCGCTTTATCCAATTGGCCTTGTCGCGCGTATGACGCGTTCCGCGCTGCTTGAAATCCTCAATGAGGACTACATCACTGCTTCAAAATCCTATGGCATTCGGGAGGGCAAGGTGCTTTGGCGCTATGCGCTGAAGAATTCTTTGGGCGCTACTGCAACGGTGGTTGCATTGTCCATGGGCTATTCGCTGACCAATACATTCCTGACGGAAACTATTTTCAGTTGGCCGGGATTGGGAAGCTACGTCAGCAAATCGGTTACGACGCTGGATTATCCGGCGATCATGGGCATTGCAATTATCTCCGCAATTTTCTATGTAATCCTTAACCTGATTGCGGATATCATTATTGCGCTTGACCCGCGCATCCGGCTGTAAGGAGGGCAACATGAATCAAAAAATGAAAGACATTCTTCGGCCGAAACTTAAAGAGCTGCGGGACATGATTTTCATGCTGCGCAGGAACGCGCTCACCATGGCGGCGGTCATTGTGCTGATTCTGATTTTGATCCTTGCTCTGCTTGCGCCTGCGATCGTTCCTTACCCGCAGGACATTGCGGATAAAACGAACCTTTCGGAAAAATTTCAGCCACCTTCGTCAGCGCACCTGTTCGGAACGGATGAGCTTGGACGCGATGTGTTCAGCCGCGTCCTGTACGGAACGAGAATCTCCCTCAGTACGGCTGTGCTTGCAGTAGCCCTATCATTGATTATTGGCGTACCGCTTGGCGCAGTCGCAGGCACATTTGGCGGCGCGGTGGACGAGGTAATCATGCGCATCACGGATATTTTCCTAAGTTTTCCGCCGATGCTCTTGGCAATCTTGCTTGTGTCCATGTTGGGGCCAAGCCTGAACAATGCGATTCTTGCCATCGCGCTTGCATGGTGGCCTTGGTATACGCGCATTGTGCGCGGGCAGGCAATCTCGCTGAAAGAACGCAAATTCATTCAGGCTGCGGAGACGATTGGCACGCCCAAGTGGAAGATTGTTGCCAAACATATTATCCCCAACACGATCTCGCCCGTGGTGGTACAGGCGTCCATGGATATGGGCGGTGTGATTCTTACCATTGCATCCCTGAGCTATCTCGGCCTTGGCGCGCAGGCGCCCTCGCCGGAATGGGGCCTGATGATCAGCACCTCGCGTAACTATTTCCCGGACATTTGGTGGTATAGCGTGTTCCCGGGTATCGCCATCTTCATAACAGTGCTCGCATTCAATTTGCTGGGCGATGGCGTGCGCGAGATCCTTGACCCCAAAACGCGTAAGAAATGAGGAGGGGCATCCGTGAGCTATTTTGAAGTGAATGGCCTGCAGGTCAGGCATAAGACGGCCGAAGGCATTAAGGAAGTTCTGAACATCGACCATATCGCCATTGAAAAGGGCACGACATACGGCATTGTCGGCGAAAGCGGGCAGGGAAAAACCGTCCTTGCGCTTACGATCCTGAAACTGCTGCAATGCCCGCCCGGCGAAATCACAAAGGGCTCAATCCTGTTGGATGGGGAGGACATCCTTAGCTACAGCCAACGCAGGATGCAGGCAAGCGTGCGAGGCAAAAAGATTGCGATGATCTTCCAGGACCCTATGTCCTGCCTGAACCCCGTATTTACCGTTGGTCAGATGTTGGACGATGTTATCCGCACGAACCGGGGGCTTACCGGCAAGGAAGCGCTTGCGTATGCGTATAAGGTGCTGGACTTGGTGAAGTTGGTGGATGCGGAGAGCACGCTGAAAAAGTATCCGCACCAGCTTTCCGGCGGCCAACGGCAGCGCATCATCATCGCGCTTGCGCTTTGCTGCGGCGCAGAGTTCCTTATTGCGGACGAACCCACGCGCAATCTTGACGTAACCATCCAGGCGAGCATCCTCAAGCTGCTGAAAGAGCTGCAGGAAACATTGGGCATTACGGTGCTCTTTATTGCCAACAACATGAGCCTTGTTTCCGCGTTCTGTGACAGAATCGGCATCCTTCATGAAGGACGTATCATCGAGGAAGGTGAAACGGAGCGAATCATCCATGCGCCGGAACAGGCATATACGCGCATGCTGGTGGAGGCCGCACGGCTGCATTCCGCCCCCGCTGCGGAGGCCGAAACGGGCGAGGAGCTGCTGCGTGTAGAGCACCTTAAAAAATATTTTGACGTTAAGAAAAAGAATAAAAAGCTGAGCCTCAAGGCCGTGGATGACGTAAGCTTCACCCTGAACAAAGGTGAGGTGTTGGGCATTGTTGGCGAAAGTGGATGCGGAAAATCCACATTGGTTAATACGATCCTGAACCTTTATGATCCAACGGCCGGAAAGGTGTATTTTGACGGCAAGGATGTGTTTTCGGATGAACGCAAAAACCGCAATGCATTTAAAAAGAATGTGCAGATTGTGTTCCAAGACCCGTACTGGTCTCTGAATCCACGTTGGCTTGTGAAAGAGATCGTGGCTGAGCCGTTGGACGCATACGAGAAACTGCGCGGGCAGGAACGCCTTGCGCGCGTTGGGCAATTGTTGGAGATGGTAGGCCTTAGCCGGGATGATGCATACAAATATCCGCACGAATTCTCCGGCGGCGAACGGCAGCGCATTGCAATCGCCCGCTCGCTTGCATCTAACCCCAAACTGGTGGTGTTGGATGAACCGACCTCGTCCATCGATGTGTTTTCTCAGGCGCAGATATTGGAGCTGCTGCGGGAACTAAAGGAAAAATTCCAACTCACGAATATCCTGATCTCACATGACCTTGGCGTCGTGAGCCAAATGGCCAATAAAATTGCTGTGATGTATCTTGGGAAAATTGCGGAGTTCGGCCCTGCGGCAGAGGTGTTTCGCAACCCGCAGCATCCATATACCAAGGCGTTGTTCAACGCCATCCCCAAGTTTGAGAAGTTGGGAATGGATCAGCTGACCACGCTGGAAGGCGCAATTCCAAGCCCGATCAACCCGCCTTCAGGCTGCGCATTCCATACCCGCTGTGCAGAAGCATGCGAAGCCTGTAAAAGCTGGACTCCAGAGCCGGTTTATCTGAATGAGGCACATTATGTTTCCTGCATCCATTTTACCGAGCGGCAAGGAGAGAATACATGCGGAAAAAGATAACGGTTGTCACAATGGGGCAAAGCCCTGTTGACCCTCAAACGCACGATGTCTATCGTATGCTTGCACAGGCCTGCGATGTGGAACTGCATGGTATTCTGGACGGAATGAGTGAGGCGGAAACGGAGACGCTTGCCCCCGAAGGCGGCGAGCTGTTTATCGTCACCTCGCTGCGCACGGGGCGGGAGGTGCGCCTTGCTGAGCGCAACGCGATTCGCCTTGTAAACGAACGCCTGCTGGAAGCAGAGCAAAGTGGGTCCGCCGCAGCATTGATTTTATGCACCGGCCATTTTGACATTCCGGAGATGCGTATGCCCGTTTTTATTCCAGAGAAAATTCTCTTTTCGCTGTTTCGGGCAATGGGCGTAAAGCGGCTGGGGGCAATTGTGCCGAAACCTGGACAAATTGAAGCTTCCATGGCGTATTACAGCGAGTTTTCTCCGCGCATCTGTGCGGCATCCCCATATGGCCCGAGGGAGGAAATTGAAGCGGTTGCAGCCTCGTTTCGCGATAGCGATGTAGACATGCTGATGGCGGATTGCATGGGGTTCACGGAAGAGCTGGGCGAGTTGATTCAAGCTGCATCTGGCAAGCAGGTATTTGTGCCGCGGGTGGTACTGCCCGCGCTTTTGAAGGCGGTTGTTTCCTGACTGCCTGAACCAAAAAAGATTACAGCTGCCATGTGGCAGCGCAACGGAGAGAGGAGCATTTATGAAAGTTCTGAACAGAGAAGACATTATGGATATCCTTTACGGTGGCGCCATTCTGGGTACAGGCGGCGGCGGAAGCCTTACGAAGGGAATTGAGTTTATCGACCTTGCGATCAGCAAAGGAAAAACCTTTAAACTTGCTTCTTTTGATGAGCTTGAAGCGGAGGATATCGTCGTTTGCCCATATTCCTGCGGCGCAATCTCCCCTTTGAGTGAGGAAGAACGCAAAAAGTATGAGGGCCTGCCGGTATACGAGGACACCTATCATATCAAGGCGCTTGAAAACATGGAAGCGTATCTGGGAAAGCCGGTCAAGGCTGTGATTTCCACAGAGATCGGCGCCGGAAACACTGCGAAAGCGCTTTTCTGCGCCGCTATGGCGGATAAAGTTCTTGTGGATGGCGACCCGGCTGGCCGCTCGGTTCCCTGTTTGCAGCATTCTACCTTCTATCTTCATGATGTGCCGATTACGCCCATGTCCGTTGTGAACAAGTTCGGGGAAAGCCTCATTGTGAAGGATGTTGTGAACGACTATCGCGCAGAAGCGATCGTGCGCGCGTTTGCAGTTGCAAGCCAGAATACCACCGCGGTATGCGATCATGCAAACACTGCTGAGGTAATCGGAAAGTCCGTCATCCGCGGTGCAATTTCCTACACCCAACAGATTGGGCATGCCTATCGCTCCGCGCTTGCGGCAGGGCAGGATTATGCAGAAGCCGTTGCAAAGGCGGGGGAGGGCTTCGTAGCGCTGCGCGGAAAGGTTCGCAGGAACGACTGGGGGACAGAGGAAGGCTACACCGTGGGTACTATGACCATCGATGGCAGCGGTGAATTTGCAGGCAATGAATACAAAATCTGGTACCAAAACGAGAATATCATTCTCTGGAAAAACGGGGAATATTATATCACCGTGCCGGATCTCATCTGCGTATTCAACGACGATGCGAAGGAACCGCAGCTGAACCCATTTGCTCAGGAGGGGGAATCTGTTTCGGTCATTATCCTGCCCGCACCCGCGGAATGGACCACTGAAAAAGGGCTTGAGGTTTTTGGCCCACGCAGCTTTGGGTACGATGTGGACTGGAAGCCAATGGGAAAATAACATGAGGATTAAAATCATTGACGCGGTTGTAAAAAATTCCGACCGGCTGAGGACAAACGAGCAGTACATCCGGGAGAGCCTGCGTCCGGACACGGAGATCGACTTTGCGCACATGTCAAAAGGGTTTCCATCCGTGGAATGCGATCTGCACGCGGCATTTAACAAGCCTCAGATCATCGCGTCAGCGATTCAGGCAGAACGGGATGGGTTTGACGGCGTATTCGTCAATTGCTTTGATGACCCAGGGGTATATGAATGCCGCGAACTGCTTTCTATCCCCGTGTTCGGCGGCTATGTTCCGGCAATGATGACGGCGCTTTCCCTTGCCGAACGGGTTGCCATAATTACAACGGACCGTTTTGGAATTTTGAGCGAAGAACGCAAGGCAAGAATGCTGGGGATTTCTGAGCGCATCGCGGCAATTGTGCCGGTTGAGTTAGGGGTTTTGGAGCTGCAGAGCGATCCGGAAGCCTTGGCAGAGCGCGTTGCAGATGTGTGCTGCGCGCTGTATGAAACCGAGCGGGCGGGGGCGGTATGCTTAGGCTGTACCGCCATGCACTGCATGATCGATTCACTCCGTGAAAAGCTGCAGGCGCGGAACTGCCCCATTATGGTCATTGAACCGCTCCGCAATGGCATACGCTATTGCGAACATATCATTTCTATGGGCTATCGGAACGGGCTGCATGTACTGAAATCCGTTGCATTGCCGAAAGGATATGAAAATGGCTGAGCGAATCGATTTTTACAAGCTCTTGAAAGACCGGCGTACCTGCCGGTCTTTCAAACCCGATCCAATCCCTGAAGAGGTGATGGCACGGCTCTATGACGCAGCCTGCTCCGCGCCGAGTGCAGGCGGGTTTCAACGGATCTCCATCATAGAGATTGCAGAGCCGAAAAAAAAGGAAGCGCTTGCGCGTATTTCACGGAATCAGCGGTTCATTGCCCATGCGCCGGTTAACCTGATGTTTTGCATCGATGGACGGCGGATGCGCAGAATTGCTGAATATGAAGGCGCACCATACGGGCAGGATTACGCCATATGCACGCTTTGGATGGGGATTGTGGATGCTTCCATCAGTGCACAAACCCTTGTGCTTGCGGCAGAGGCGGAGGGATTACGCAGTTGTTATAATGGAAACGTGGTGGATCGGGCGAATGAAGTGTCGGAACTTTTGAAATTGCCGGAGCATGTGGTGCCCGCTTTTATGCTTACGCTGGGATACCCGCGCTCAAACGGCCAACGCTCCCGCAAGTATTCGTACGATGTAATTGTGCATCGGGAAACGTATCATGATATGGGGATGGAAGAACTGTATCCACACCATCTTGCAAAGTGCGGGACGCCCCAGTTCGTTGCAAACGATGCCCGCTGCGCACAGTTGAAAAAAATGCTTCTGCGGCAATATGGCACGGAGTTTGCAGAAAACGCAATGGCGCGCGTGCATGAAAAGGGATGCCTTACGGCATATCAATATTGGTTTGGGTGTTATTATCCGAGCAACGAGGACACCGTGATGACAGCGGAAGATTACCGCATATTCCTCAAGAAAAAGGGGCTGGATTTAAACGAAAACGGTACACAGGAATAACGAGAACCAAACTTTTGCGCGGCTGCAATATTGCAGCCGCGCTCTTTAAAACAGGGTTTAGATCAGGCCATCATGTCCTTGAGGTAGATGCCGATCGAACGACCGGGTTCAATGGCAATGCCACAGTGAATCAGTGCACGCTCAATAACGCCGAGCACGGCCACTTCATCATTGATATCAATGTTTCCCATGTGGCCAAGCCGGAACATTTTTCCTGCATATGGCCCCAGACCTCCGGCAACGGTGATGCCCTCTTCATAAAGCGTGTTCCGGAACTTAGCATCATCAAGACCCGCGGGATATACGAGATTTGAAAGCGTTGAGGCACGGTGCGCTTCGTCGGCAAGCACGGTGAAACCAAGGCTGGTAAGAGCCTTCTGCATGGCGTCGGCGTTCTTTCTGTGTCGCGCAGCCCGAGCCTTGTAGCCCTCTTTTTCAATGATGGATGTTGCTTCCAACATCGCCCAAACAAGATTCACAGCCGGGGTAGCAAAATATTTTGCCGGGTTTTCCATGATGGGCAGCCACTTTTCAAAGTCAACGTAGTACTCTGGGATGGTGCCGAGTTCCTTGCGGCGGGCAAGCGCCTTTTTGCTGGCCCAGAGCAGGAACATGCCGGGACATACGCCAAAGGCCTTCTGCGAGCCGGTAAAGAGAATGTCAATGTTCATGCCGTCAACATCCGCAAACTCTCCGCCGGTGGCGGCGACCCCATCAACAATAAATATGGTGTCCTTAAACTGCTTCATCATTTCACCGATCTCGGCAATCGGGGAAAGCACGCCGGTAGCGGTATCAACATGAGAAACGGTAATTGCGGCATAGGGCTTTTCCTTAAGCTTGGCTTCAATATCTTTTACCGGTACGATCTTACCCCATTCGCTGCGCATAACGTCAACATTGAGCCCTTTACGTTCTGCGATCTCAACAAAGCGGTCACCAAAGTAGCCGTGGCTAACAATAAGAATATTGTCGCCTTTCTTGGTAACGTTGGAAACAGCCATCTCCATGGCAAGCGTGCCTGTGCCTGCAAGCGGGAAACATTGCCCCGAGCAGTTGAGCAGCACGCCAAGACCGTCAATGAGCTTTTTATAATCCTTTACGAAGCGCGGATCGCCGAAAGCCTGAATCTCCCGGCCCATCTCATCCTGTATTGATTTCACCACAGGAGTTGGGCCCGGAATCATTACCATCTTTTTTGTTTCCACAATTCTTCTCCTTTTACTAATGACAAAATATGATTTACCAATGTGTAACAACGCAGGCTTAGTGTACCATGCTCGCGGAGCATATGTCAATCGGCAAATCACGAATTGAAGCAGCAAAAAAGCTCATTCAGAGAAAACGGCTGATGAGCAAGCTCTTTTTTCGTCCGAATAAGCTTATAAAATTGGTAAAGGCAGGCAGGAAACTGTGAAAGTGGGCTGCGGCACAAGGGCAGAAAACCGGTATGAACTGGCTGACCCAAGCCAACGGAGTCAAACGGATGGCATGCCGCTGCTGACATACCCCAATGCTTCAGATATTTTTCGTGTGCAACGCTGCAGTTCATCAATAATGGAATGGAACTGCTTGTCCCTCAGCCGACGCGTGGGGCCCGAGATGCTGACTGCTGCAACCGGGATGCCGTAAGCGTCGAAAACCGGGGCGGCAATGCAGGTGACACCGTCCTCGCGTTCTTCATTATCAAAGGCGTAGCCTTGGATTCTAATGGACTTCAGTTCTCTCTTCAAAACCTCACCATCATTGATTGTATGGTCAGTAAAGCGGCGAAAAACTGTGTTGGTGAGTATTTCTTCGATCCGTTTTTCCGGAAGATGTGCTACCATGGCTTTACCGCCGCCAGTGCAATAGAAGGGCACGCGAGCTCCCATCTGCGTGAACATCTTCAATAAGTTTGTGCTTTCCGCCTGCCCAACATAAACCACATCGGTTCCATCCAGTATTGTCAAATTGGAGGTTTCCCCAAAAACGTCAACCAAATGTTCCAAGTAAGGCTGCGCAATGTTGGAAATCTTGTTATGTCGTTTGGCGGTAGCACACAGACAGAACAGCCCATGGCCAATGTAGTATTTTTTTGTGCGTTCATCTTGCACAACATAATGACAATGCTTTAATGTGTTTAGAAGATGATAGACAGCACTGGCACCATATCCGAGCGCTGTTCCGATTTCTGTGGCGCCCAGCCCGGTTTCTGAATTTCCCAAAAGGTTGAGAACTTCCACAGTTTTTAGCACTGAGCCTATCATTTTGGGATTATCTGCTTTATTCATAGGTACACCCCGGTACACCCCTTTTGTTTTAATAATGGTAAAACAAAAACCAAAAAAAGTCAAGATGCACAACTTTTTAATACGTTTTTTATAAAAGCTATTGACATAATCGAGGTTTTGTGTATTATCATAATCATTACCGATGAGAAACAACGCATTGCCAACAGTAAAACCAAACAAACAGAAGTAGGCAAAATCCAACGCTCTGACACCCAGGGTACCCACTTTTCCCAAAGTTGACAATGAAATTGCAATTATTCTGAAAGGGGAGATACTATGAGTAAATCAAACGATGGAATTCCGCTCGGAAAGAAAAAAGGCATCCATATCCCGAATACGCCGGCACTTTTGCTGATTGTTGCGCTTATCGTAGCGGTTTTAACTTATATCATTCCGGCCGGTACCTTTGAACGCCAGTTCGATGAGGCAAACAACAGGACGCTCGTTGTTGCCGGCACATATGAGCAGGTCGAGCAAACTCCGGTTGGCATCGGCGACCTGTTTTCCGCATTCTTTAACGGCACGGTTGAGGCAGGCGAACTGATCGCCTTCCTGTTCGCTACAGGCGGCGCATTCTATGTTGTACAGAAGAGCGGCGCGATCAACGCTGGCCTAGGAAAGCTGATCAAGCGGTTCAAGGGGCGCGAGTTTTGGCTTATCGCCATACTGATGACGTTGTTCAGCGTTGGCGGCGCGACATTCGGCATGGCTGAGGAAGTCCTTCCGTTTATCGTGATTCTGACCGCCGCAGCCACAGCCATGGGCTTCGACAGCGTAGTAGGTGTCAGCATTGTTCTGATCGGTGTTTATTGCGGCTATTCGGCAGGCCCGTTGAATCCCTTTAACACCGGTATCGCGCAGGGCATTTGCGAGCTTCCCACGTTCTCCGGCTTGGGTCTGCGCGTTGTCCTGATGGTCGGCGCACTGGCTATTGCTATCATTCATACGATTCGCTACTGCATTAAGCTGCGTAAATCCAAGGCTGCTGCGGTGGTAGACGAAAAAGAACTCCTTGAGCAGGCCGCCCATGCAGAAGCTTTTGAACTTGAATTTACGGTACAGCGCAAAATCATCCTCTCTATTCTGGGTCTGACCATTGTTGCTCTCGTATTCGGCGTTATGAAGTTCGGCTGGTATTTTGCCGAAATATCCGCTCTGTTTATGGGCATGTCGCTTATCGTGGGCATGATCATGCATAAGGGCAAGTTCGAAGACTGGGCGCTTGACTTTATTGAGGGCGCAAAGGAAATGGCAGGCACGGCGATCCTGATGGGTATGTCCCGTATGATTCTGGTCATTGCAACCGAAGGTCAGATCATGGATACAATCATCTATGCACTGTCTGTCCCGCTTTCTAAGGTTTCCGGCGTGCTCGCTGCCTGGGGCATGTATATTGCGCAGGGATTCATTAACTTCCTGATTCCGTCTTCTTCGGGTCAGGCGGTGGCGGTCATGCCAATCATGTCAGGCCTAAGCGACCTGATTGGTGTCTCTCGCCAAACTGCCGTTATTGCTTTTGAAGCGGGCGATGGTTTCTGGAATATGATTACCCCAACACATACCGTTGTTATAGCGGCTTTGGGCCTGGCCAAGCTTGACTTCAAGAAATGGTTCAAGTTTGCGCTGCCGTTGGTTGCGCTCTGGTCCATCTGGATCTGCATCGTTCTGGCATATGCGGTATTGTCGGGCTACGGACCGTTCTAAGCAAAGCAATATTTTGCTAACTTACTAGCTTTTCAGCACTTGACGAAGTGTCACGTGCTGAAAAGCAGAAGCAGTAGATCCAAAGGAGGATACATTATTTATGCGAGTAAGCAAACATCCTATTTTAGGCGATTACGGCGCCGACAAAAAATCGGTTACAATTACCGTTAACGGTCAGCCAATGGAAGCGCTTGAAGGTGAACCTATTGCTGCCGCTCTTATGGCCAACGGCATACGCGCTTTCCGCAAAACGCCGATCCTGCACCATCCGCGCGGTATATTCTGTGCGATTGGCAGGTGCACCGACTGTGCATTGACGGTGGACGGCATCCCAAATGTACGTACATGTGTTACGCGCGTCAGAGAAGGCATGAAAATTGAAACCCAAGATGGCCTTGGAGAGTGGGGAGGAATAAAATGACATACCATACGCAAGTCGCGGTCATAGGCGCAGGTCCGGCAGGCTTGTCTGCAGCATTGGAGATCGCTTCAGCAGGCGGCAAAGTAACGGTATTTGATGAGAACGACCGTCCGGGTGGCCAGCTTTTTAAGCAGATCCATAAGTTCTTTGGCTCCAGCCATCACGGAGCAGGCGTGCGTGGATATCATCTCGGCGAAGAACTGCTTCAGAAATGTCTTGATGCAGGTGTCGAAATTAAGCTCAATACCGTTGTATACGGGCTCTTCCCTGACAACGAACTGGGCATCGTCTGCAATGATCAGACGCATACGGTAAAGGCGGACAAGATCCTGATCGCTACAGGTGCAAGCGAAAAACCGCTGGCATTTCCCGGCTGGGATCTTCCAGGCGTGATGGGAGCGGGTGCCGCACAGACGATGGTGAACATCAACCGCGTGCTTCCCGGGCAAAAGTTTGTCATGATTGGTTCCGGAAACGTTGGACTTGTCGTTTCTTATCAGATCATGCAGGCGGGAGGGCAAGTCGTTGCCATTGTTGAAGCGCTGCCTAAAGTGAATGGCTACTCCGTCCATGCAAACAAAGTTAAGCGTTATGGGGTGCCGATTTACACATCGCATACCATTAAGGAAGCCATTGGAACAGATCAGGTTGAGAAGGTTGTGATACAGGAAATCGGACCCGGCTTCGTGCCCGTTCCCGGCACCGAGAAAGAGCTGGATGCAGATACTGTGTGCCTTGCGGTTGGCCTCACCCCCAGCGTTGAACTTGCAAAAATGGCTGGCGTGCAGCTTACGCACATCCCGAAGCTCGGCGGCTTTGTGCCGTTGCATGGCAAAGACATGCGGACGACCGACGAGAACATTTATGTTGCGGGCGATGTATCCGGAATAGAAGAAGCAAGCACCGCCATGGAATCCGGCAGACTCGCCGGCTGCTCCATCGCAGAAGCCATTGGTGCCTTGAACGCCGATGCTGCTGAAGTGCGTAGGAAAGAGATCAATGAACGTATCAACCAACTGCGTTCCGGCATCCATGGAGAAGCACGCCGGGACAATAAGGGCATTATCGTCAGGAGGTATGAAGAATGGCTTGCAGCGAAGTAAAAAAAGTATATATGGAGCATCCGGTTGCTGTAATCGAATGTTTTGAGGAAATTCCCTGCAATCCGTGCCAAACTTGCTGCAAGCAGCATGCGATCACCTTTAGCGGCGGCACCATCAATTCTACTCCGAAGTTGGATGCTTCACGTTGCACCGGTTGCGGCTTGTGCATTGCGACCTGCCCAGGACAAGCGATATTTGTGCTTGACGGCACGTTTTCGGAGACAGAGGGCTTGGTATCGATCCCATATGAGTTTCTTCCCTTGCCGCAAAAGGGCCAGGCGGTTGATGTCATGAACCGCGATGGACAAGTTATTTGCAGAGGTGAAATACACAGGGTTCTTAACCCTGCATCCTTCAATAGCACCGCTGTTGTTACGATGCGTATTCCAAAGGAATATATGGATCAGGCCAGAAGCTTTCGGTATTGAAAGGAGAGCTGTTCATGAATAAAGACGATGTGATTATCTGCCGTTGTGAAGAAGTAACTGAAGGAGAAATACGCAATGCATGCCGCTGCGGCGCATCCAGCGTGGATGGCGTAAAGCGTGTGACGCGTGCCGGAAAAGGGCTTTGCCAGGGCCGCACATGCCGGTGCCTTGTGGAAAACATCGTAGCACAGGAAACGGGAAAGCCTGTGGGCGAACTCGAGTATCCTGGCGTCAGACCCCCTGTCCGCGTAGTGAAACTTGGTGCTCTGCGTGGGGAAGACGAGGAGGAATAAAATGAAAAAACAGGCTGAAGTCGTTGTTATTGGCGCCGGTATCATGGGCGCAAGTTTAGCCTATTTTCTTGCGAAGCACGGAAAAGAAGTGTTGGTGCTTGAACAGAACGAGATCTGCAGCGGCACTTCCAGCTCCACCGCGGCATGGCTGTGGCCGACGGACAAAACCCCACTGCATTACGGAAAGCTTGCGTGGGATGGCTACAATCGCTATATGACGCTTGCGGAAGAGTTGGGCGCAGATTTTGAGCTTACGATCACAGGCGGCGTCGAGCCCCTATATACCGAAGAAGAAGTGCGCGCTGCCGAGAAAACCATCCAAGTGGCACACAGCCTTGGACATCCTGATGTGCGGATCGTCTCCCAGAAGGAAGTTCAGGAGATCGAGCCCATTTTAAGACATGACATTCTGGGAGCAATTGTTTCTCCCTACGAAGGACATTTGAACCCCTTCCTGCTCGTAAATGCTTACATTCAGGCGGCAAAGCGTCTTGGCGCTGAAGTCAGCACTTATACGAAGGTTGAAAACTTTGTTGTGAAGGGGAACCACATTGAGGAGATCGTCACCAACAAGGGAACCGTAAAGCCCGGCCTCGTCATTTGCGCGGCAGGCATTTACAGCCGTAAGATCGGTGAAATGGTCGGCTTGGATGCACATGTAAAGCCGGAGCGCGGCTTCTGCTTGGTGTCCGAAAAAATGCCGAAAATCCTCAACAATGTTATCGTAGGCGCAAGGCAGACTGTTTCTGGAAATATCATCTTCGGCTTCATTGCGGACAAAGTGCCGATGGACTGCATTGACAGGAGGATGTATATTCGTGGCCTCCAATGGGCTGCAAAAGATGCGGTGCGCGATTTTCCAGCGCTTCAGAACATCAACATTATCCGCTCTTACACCGGTATACGCTGCAAGCCGGAAGATAAGTTTCCCATTATTGGGCCAACGGGCAAGATCGACAACTTCTGGTTCCACCTTGCACACAGTGCCTTTGCACACAATCCTGTGCTTTCAGACTACGTTGCAGAGATGGTCGCAGGCGAGCGTCCGTATGATTCTCTGCCGGAATATGTTTATACCCGTTTTGACAAGTAACAGAAAGGAGATCAAAAATAACAATGAAGAAATTCGGAAGATATCTTAGCGTAATCATCACACCGTTTCACGAGGATTTGACAATCAACTATGATTCTATGCGCAAGGTTGCACGGCACATGATTGATGGTGGTGTAGAGGGGCTTATCGTTGCTGCTACCGGCGGCGAATCTGCAACGATGAAACTTGAAGAACGCATTGCGCTTACCCGCTTCATGAAGAAGGAATTCGGGAACGAAGTACCTATCATCGTCGGCACGGGAACGAACAACACTGAAAACAGCATCGCTACTACGAAAGCAATTGAAGAAGCCGGCGCTGATGGAGTGCTCCTTGTATCGCCTTATTATAACAAGCCGAATCAGGAAGGCCTGTATCAGCATTTCAAGAGCATTGCAGAATCCACCGCTCTGCCTGTGCTTCTTTACAATGTGCCGGGCAGAACAGGCGTATCCATCCAACCTGCTACCGTTGCCCGCCTTGCTCAAGTGCCCAACATCGTCGGTATGAAAGACGCTGCGGGAAACATGGATAATCTGACGCAGCTTCTTCGCACCGTGCCTGAACAATTCCATGTTTATACTGGCGACGACAACCTCCTCATTCCTGCGATGGCGATTGGTGTTTACGGCCTTATCAGCGTTTGCGCGCAAGTCATTCCTGCACAGCTGCGTGACATGATGAAGGCATTCGATGAACATCGCACTGAGGATGCGGCTGCTATGCACAGGAAATGGTTCCCTGTACTGGATGTAATGTTCATTGCTTCCAACCCTGTGCCGACAAAGGTTGCGCTTAATCTGATGGGATACAATGTCGGTAAGGTACGTCTTCCGCTTACAATGCCCTCAAAGGGACAGGCAGAGGAGATTGCGCGCGTGCTCAAGGCGGCTGGAGTAATTGAATCCGATGCTGTGCCGGAAGGGCTTTACGTTTAAAACCACATACAAGCTTATGCGACTCTTTGTTTGATTGAATTGCTTTGCTGCAGCAAAATGCCCGGGGTGAGCAAGGAATTCGCAGATCCTGTATACGGACAACAAGAAAGAAAAACCATCGGCATGCAGTCGGTGGTTTTTCTTGCAAGATGAATTTGGAGTATGAGGAAAGTTAAAGCAAGCGTCTGTTAAGCTAAAACCTGAGATCAGACGAAGCAATCCAAGCTCATTCTCTCCATGCAACACTCCAATAATCAATTGGCTTGGCCTTGCAGTTTCCCATGATGCCCTTTCCTTTGCCTTTTTTCCATTTATCACATTTTGCCACATTCACGACAATTTTTGAGGAGTGGGTCGATTTTATGGAAGCATTATAGAGCATACCATCACTGCTGTGATGTAGGCAATACAAAGTCATTGCGGTACTGTGCAGGTGAGATGCCTTTAATTCTAATGAAGTTGCGATAAAATGTAGAAAAATCATCATACCCCACGCGCCGCGCAATTTCATTTAATGGAATATGGCCAATACTCATAAGTTGTATTGCCTGCTTTATACGTATTTCAGCTAGATATTGTTTCGCGGACATTCCAGTATATTGCTCAAACGCCTTGTAAAATGTGCTTTTTGAAAGCATGCTGATTTGTACAAGCTCATCTATGGTCAATGGCTGATCAAAATTAGTATCAATGTGCTGAATGCAACGCTGTATTTGGACAGCATAGTTCTCTTTAGTGGGGGTTGGGAGAGGAATGGGGGATAGCACGTGCTGTAAGAATCACGAAGCATAATGATAAGAGCGGAAATAGTGAGGAAATGACCAATTTCGAATGAAGAAGCACTATCATAATCTTGCTCATCAAGCAGACAATGAAGGCAAAGGCATAGGCGATGTTGCATTTTTTCTGTCAATTTTATGATAGGCGGCAGATTCGAAAAATCTCGTCGCAGATTTTGAAAATATGAAAACAGGATATCGACGATACTTTTTGAAAAAGAGAGACAAAAATATTTTGTGTTTTCAAAGATGTATAGGCTGTGATTTATGCCGGCGGGCGTAAAAAAGCATTCTCCGGCTCCTTGGAGAAACTCTTTCCTTAATTGATTTTCAAGGATTTGTCCCTCTGTTATATATGTGCAATGGTAAAACTCATGCTGCTGAGGCTGTACTGGACTAGAATACCCTTCGCCAATATAGATATGATAACTGCCTTTGCTTTGAAATAAAAACTGTCGATAAAAGCTAAGACTCATATTGCCTCCCAAGCCTTTTACGTTTTTTATTATTATAAATGCAACATAGATAAATTGCAATTGCGTTTCAATAGAAAAACATAAAATGCAATTGAAAAACGATATTAAATACGATAATATATTTATACTGAATTAATAAAAGTGTTCTTCAATTTGATTCTACCTGTTGAAAAGGCAAGCGGGAAACAATTAACTAGGAAATAAAATAGGAGTAATAGGCAAGTGAAAGTTTATATTACAATGGATGCTGAAGGAATATCGGGGATTTATAAACTTGCTCAAGTGATCCCATGCAATTCGGAGTATGATTATGCACGAAAACTGATGGCTGGCGATATCAATGCGGCAATAGCGGGAGCATTTGATGCAGGAGCCGATGCAGTATTTGTAAATGATGCGCATAATAACGGAGATAACCTGCGTATTACAGATTTGGATGAACGAGTTGTGCTTTGTTCGGGAGCTGACCGTCCTTATACCATGGCGGAGGGCGCCCAAAAAGGATTTGACGCAGCGCTGCTGATCGGGTACCATGCGCGTAAAGGGTCAAAAGGTGTTATTAGCCATAGCTATGCATATGGCTCTATGGTGGAAATGTGGCTAAATGGAAAAGTTATTTCAGAATATGAATTAATCGGATACATGATTAGTTATTATGGTACACCTGTTGTATTTATTTCTGGTGATGATATTGTAACAGCTGATGCAAAGGAAAATATTCCAGGCATCCATGCTGTTGTTGTAAAAGAATGCATCAGTAATGGTGCTGCAAGTTGTATTCATCCAAATGTTACGGCACGGATGATCCGTGATGAAGTAAAAGCGGCACTTGTAAACCTTAAGGCAGAAGGAATCAAGCCGATGACGGTCAAAGGCCCGGTGCAAATTGATGTGCGCTACAGTGCGGAAGCGCAGGCATGGAAGGCGATGATGGCGCCGAACACAGAGCGCATTACGGAGACAACCGTGCGCTATCACGGCAAGGACTATAAAGAAGCATATAACGCATTTGTGGCAGGAACGGGACTGGCCAGCACGTTCGGGGATGATGCGGCACTGTATAAAAACAAGTAATTCAAACAAAACAAGCAGCATTTAAGTAGAAAAGAAGGGAGAGAGCATGAGAAACGCGCGATGGTCTTACAGCAAAACAATAGCTGCCGCAGCAAAAACGTTTGAACGGATGCGGAACAACCTATTTATTTCATTTTGATGTGGATCTGCGGTCTTTTTACACTGGTTCCAACAGCAATCATCCATGCATGCGCACAACGGAAGGGGCAAAAAAAGGAGGCGGGTATCGGGAGTTCTGCAGGACTGCTGAGGCTGCGGTATTACGCGAAGAGGTGCATTCAGAGCTTACGCGTAAAAACGAATACTTTGGCATTTCCATGTCATCGGAGCAACTGGATCATGCATTGGAAAATGAATTTCGCCGCCAGGCGGAGGAAGCAATCGCTCGCCAGCATAGCCGGCAAGGCGCCCGGCTGATGGATACACTGAAGAAGATGCTGGAATCAAAACTGTTTTTCGCATTTTCGCTTATTGTTTCCTTCCCCCTATATCTTCTGGCAATTATCTATGCGCAACCATATGTAAAATATATTGTTGAACGCATTATTATGATGGTATTTGTGCTTATGGGTGTGACGATCGTGGTGTTTTCTATTATTTTTATTTCACCAACAGACCCTGCGGCAAGTGTTCTCGGGCCTGACGCACCAAAGGAAGCGGTTGAAAATTTCCGCCGCGTATATGGCCTGAACGAGCCATATCATGTGCAGCTTTGGAACACATTCCGGAAAGTCGTTACATTTGACCTTGGGTCTTCCTACGTTGGAAATCAGGACATCGGGGAAGCAATATCGAGAAAGTTCCCCATGACGCTTGTTGTGGGAATTGCTTCGCTTGCTGTAGCACTGCTTATTGCAATGCCTGCGGGCATTATTTCCGCAATAAAGCAGTATTCGGGGTTAGACTACGCTTTGATGCTAGTTGCATTGCTCGGGCTTTCCATCCCAAATTTCTGGCTGGGATTAATTTTGATTCTGGAATTCTCGATTCAACTAAAATGGCTTCCGGCGATGTACCAAGCAGAAAATCTCCTTACACTTATTATGCCCGCATTTGTAGTTGGTACTGGCATGTCAGCGCAAATTGCCCGCATGACACGTTCCTCCATGCTTGAAGTCGCACGGCAAGATTATGTTATGATGGCACGCGCAAAAGGACTTCCGGAAAACAAGGTCGTATCGCGATATATCCTGAAAAATGCGCTTTTGCCAATTATTACAGTCATAGGTATGTCATTTGCTGCAACACTGAGCGGCGCCGCTACAACGGAAAAGGTGTTCAACATTAAGGGTATGTGCGAATACATTTCGTCCAGCACGCTCCTGCCGGATACCCCTGTTGCAATCGGAGGCGTCATTTACATTGCGGCGGCGATCTCCATTTCAAACCTGATCGTAGACTTGATTTACACGTTTGTGGATCCGCGCCTGAAAACACGGCTGCGGAATTATTAAGGAGGAGCGCGACATGAAAAACGTGCGTAAGCCTGCAAAAGCTAATGTTGCATCGGAGTTTTACCGTCGCTTCAAAAAACAAATGCTTAACATGCACACAGAGCACAGGGGGATTGCGATTGCTTTAGGGGCAACGGCGGTATTCGTTTTAATCTTTGCTTTGAATATTTATGACATGTATGAAAAATCTTTTAACCCGTTTTTCATAATGCTGACAGGTGCATATGTGTTCGAGCTGGGATACATTTATTTTGTTTCCCGAAAGTTGAAAGCAGAACTGCTTTCGGGCGACAATTCCAGGCTGACGAGGCTGTTGGGCATTCCAATGTTCCTGTTCCTTGTTACCGGCAACTTCTTTGCGTTTGCCGCAGGCGGCATTCTGCTTAAAAGGAATCCAACGATTGAATATCAGCTTTGCATCTACATGATCATGACGAATGTGGCGGCAGCACTCGTATCTTGCTTAAACCTCTTTAAAGAGTATGTAGCGAGTACGTTTTTTCTGGGAATGGGGTTGCTTGCCGCGCTTACAGTGTTCTATATAATTGCTACGGTTATGATCGCAAAGCGTGTGACACAGAAGGAGATCGATAAACGCCTGATTTGGCTCTCCATCCCACTGGCGCTCTCCGGTATATCCGGAAACCTGTTTGCGCTTGCGCTTGCACTTGTGATTTTCCGCCGATGCAAACAAGAGAACAAAGATGTATTCATTAAATGGGTAGGTGTGGTACGCCGTCTATTTAAAAACCAAATGGCTGTGGCAGGAGCGTTTATTGTAGTGTTCCTGATTGCGCTTTCGGTATGGAGCTCACTCACGTTTGAAGATTATGTTATATTTGATAACGATTATTCGGCATTGCTGCTTAAACCGTCGTTGCAATATCCGTTTGGCACCGATGAATTCGGCAGATGTGTATTCTCCCGAATCATCTATGGTGCCCGAATCTCCTTGCTGATTGGCCTTGCCTCGATAACGTATCCCATTTTTATCGGAGGAACGTTGGGCGCATTGGCGGGGTACTATGGCGGAAAACTGGATGATTGCATCATGCGCGTTATGGACGTTATTTATGCAATTCCGGGAGTTCTGCTTTCAATGGTAATTATCGCATCCTTTGGCGCTACGGTTCCAAACCTGATTATTGCGCTTGGTGTTGGTCGCATCGCATCTTATGCGAGAGTAACGCGTGCCACCGTGCTCAATATGGCGAATGCTGAGTTTGTTGAGGCCGCAAAAGCCTGTGGAGCGAACGACAGCGTGATCATTTTTAAACACATTATTCTCAACTCGCTTTCACCAATCATTGTGAATGCAACAATCGGTATCGGTGGAGTGGTGCTTTCTACAAGCTCGCTTTCCTACTTGGGAATCGGAATCCCTTCCCATATTCCGGAATGGGGCAACGTGTTGCGTGCAGGCAGCACATATCTGGAGACTCAACCATATCTTGCCATTTTTCCCGGGCTTGCAATTATTGTGTTGGTGTTAGCGTTTAACTTCTTTGGCGACGGCGTACGCGACGCGCTGGATCCCAAGCTGAAATAAGGAGGAAAAACATGAACGATACTCCTCTGCTGAGAATTGAAGACCTGAGTGTGCAATAAATGCTTCTGCGGCAATATGGCACGGAGTTTGCAGAAAACGCAATGGCGCGCGTGCATGAAAAGGGATGCCTTACGGCATATCAATATTGGTTTGGGTGTTATTATCCGAGCAACGAGGACACCGTGATGACAGCGGAAGATTACCGCATATTCCTCAAGAAAAAGGGGCTGGATTTAAACGAAAACGGTACACAGGAATAACGAGAACCAAACTTTTGCGCGGCTGCAATATTGCAGCCGCGCTCTTTAAAACAGGGTTTAGATCAGGCCATCATGTCCTTGAGGTAGATGCCGATCGAACGACCGGGTTCAATGGCAATGCCACAGTGAATCAGTGCACGCTCAATAACGCCGAGCACGGCCACTTCATCATTGATATCAATGTTTCCCATGTGGCCAAGCCGGAACATTTTTCCTGCATATGGCCCCAGACCTCCGGCAACGGTGATGCCCTCTTCATAAAGCGTGTTCCGGAACTTAGCATCATCAAGACCCGCGGGATATACGAGATTTGAAAGCGTTGAGGCACGGTGCGCTTCGTCGGCAAGCACGGTGAAACCAAGGCTGGTAAGAGCCTTCTGCATGGCGTCGGCGTTCTTTCTGTGTCGCGCAGCCCGAGCCTTGTAGCCCTCTTTTTCAATGATGGATGTTGCTTCCAACATCGCCCAAACAAGATTCACAGCCGGGGTAGCAAAATATTTTGCCGGGTTTTCCATGATGGGCAGCCACTTTTCAAAGTCAACGTAGTACTCTGGGATGGTGCCGAGTTCCTTGCGGCGGGCAAGCGCCTTTTTGCTGGCCCAGAGCAGGAACATGCCGGGACATACGCCAAAGGCCTTCTGCGAGCCGGTAAAGAGAATGTCAATGTTCATGCCGTCAACATCCGCAAACTCTCCGCCGGTGGCGGCGACCCCATCAACAATAAATATGGTGTCCTTAAACTGCTTCATCATTTCACCGATCTCGGCAATCGGGGAAAGCACGCCGGTAGCGGTATCAACATGAGAAACGGTAATTGCGGCATAGGGCTTTTCCTTAAGCTTGGCTTCAATATCTTTTACCGGTACGATCTTACCCCATTCGCTGCGCATAACGTCAACATTGAGCCCTTTACGTTCTGCGATCTCAACAAAGCGGTCACCAAAGTAGCCGTGGCTAACAATAAGAATATTGTCGCCTTTCTTGGTAACGTTGGAAACAGCCATCTCCATGGCAAGCGTGCCTGTGCCTGCAAGCGGGAAACATTGCCCCGAGCAGTTGAGCAGCACGCCAAGACCGTCAATGAGCTTTTTATAATCCTTTACGAAGCGCGGATCGCCGAAAGCCTGAATCTCCCGGCCCATCTCATCCTGTATTGATTTCACCACAGGAGTTGGGCCCGGAATCATTACCATCTTTTTCTCAACCATAGGATGTTCTCCTTAATATTTTAATATTAGTAAATTATATTTACTTAAAACATAGTATCTCTTTAGTTAACTCTTGTCAACTCTTAATCAGAGAATTCACGTTGATATAATATCTGTACCTGTTGACAAAGGAGGAATTAACATTTACTATTAGTAAATGTTTTATTTGAGAGGTAGTATACATGGTACGGCCACGGAATGGTACAAAAACTATAGCTTCAGTCGAGAAAGCGATAAAGGCACTTGAGATAATAGCTCATAGCGAAAGTGGACTTACGGTTACCGAAATAAGCCATGCTCTTGGTGGGGGAGTGAGCGCCACATATCATCTCCTTAATACGCTACGGCAAAATGATCTTATCTATCAGGAACAACAGACCAAAAAGTACACTATGGGCCTCGCTATATTTAAACTGCATGCACTTGCACAAAAACAAAATACACTTATTTCGGTATCCCAACCATATCTTGATAGTTTAAGTCGCATGTGCGGGGAAACAAGTAATCTTTTGATGTTGCAGGATGGTGAGGCAGTCTATGTCGCGCAGAGTGAGAGCAATCATATGGTAAAAATGTTTACACAAATTGGCGCAAAGGTTCCATATTATTGTACCGGAGGAGGAAAAGTTATAGCCGCTTTACGTTCAAAGGAGGAAAGAGAAGCGTTGGCTAAGCGTACAGAATTTGTGCCGTTTACTAAACACACTATTGCGTCGACTGAAGCGCTTTTAAGGGAACTTGATGTGATACGTGCTCAAGGGTATGGTTATGACCGAGAAGAGAGAGAGGAAGGCGTTATCTGCATAGCCGCTCCAATTTTCAGCGCTTCTGCTGAGCCCATAGCTGCTATGAGCATATCAGGGCCAAGATATAGAATCGAGGATAAAGGAACAGAAAAACTTACAGAAGTACTCTTGCAAACAACACGCGAGATGTCTGCAAGGTTCGGCTATAAAAGCACCTAAACTAATTCGGTTCTGCAGGGCAATAAATGATCAGACCAATAACGAGGCTGAAAAAGCACAAATGGCAAACAAAGCGCCTGCGACGATGAGCTCCTTTGTGCCGTTTATGGGAGGGCGGTTATGTTCGGTATTTTGACGTCTGTCCTCCTGCGCGGCGTCCATTTCCATCTCGTCAATCGGTTTTGCGGAATTCGGGTTGGAAAAAAAAGTGTGCAGGTAGGCGAACCAATCCATGTTCACGCCATGCAAAAATACCCCGAGCAGAGCAAAAATTAAACCTGCAAGAAACGCACCATTTATAATGGCATACTGTAATGTCACAGCGTCAGATAACACTGTGATCAATCCGGCAAAGAGCGTTTCTGCAATGATGGAGATCAAAAAGGTCTTTACATTCATAAAACCGTAACCTCTCTTCAAACACTTATTATATCTCATGCGCTGGAAAAGGTAAAGCTCAGTGCCGGCGCAACTTGCGATCCTTGTCGCAGTTGAGGCACAGTTTGTACTCCAATGATAAGCCATGATGTGGCTTAAGGTTCTCGACTTGTTTGAGGCAAGGGATATCCTTGCAAGAACGATAATCCCAAATGATTAAATTAATTCGTCATTCGTGCTTTTTGATCTGCCGTTTGAGTTACATAATATTTTCATGACAATATAAATTGCGTTTATTATCAATTGTTATAGAGGCTTTATCATGATTATTAAAATAAAAAAATAGCCTATTTTATTGGCAATTTAGATCATAAAACTGCAATTTAAATATAATTATTTTTATGATGAATTTTATTATTGCAATATTGATGCAAATATGTATATAATTGGGTAAGCGCCATAAACGACGTCATATCAACTACGGAGGAAAATGTCATGAAACGATTCTTTAGTGTTCTGCTTTCGGTGATGATGCTGGCTAGCCTACTCGTTGGTTGCAGCAATATTCCCGCGGATACCGATGAGACGCCGGAACCTCAGACTGCTGAAGGTTCTGTACAACAAACCGAAGTGCCACAACAAACCGAAGTGCCCATAGAGCGTGGCACGGTGACTAAACTGTACAGCAGCAATCGTACAGACTGGAATTATCTTGTCACCACATGGAACGCCCCCGCACTTTATATTGATTCGCTTGTTGAATACGATAACCTTGGTATTTGCCAGCCGTGCCTTGCGGAGAGCTGGGAGCGTTCTGAGGATGGTCTCGTATGGACATTCAATATCCGCAAAGGCGTGAAATGGATGACGACCGACCAGGAAGAATATGCTGAGGTCAAGGCTTCGGATTGGGTCACTTCTGCAGAATATATCCTCAATGCGAATAATGCATCCATGCTTCCCGACCTTCTGTACTGTCTCCAAGGCGCAAAGGAATACTATGATGCCACGCTAAATGGCGAGACTGCTGATTTTTCCACTGTTGGTGTAAAAGCAATCGACGATTACACGCTTGAATACACCCTGACCTCGCCCATACCGTATTTCCTATCCTCGCTCACCTACAAGTGTTGGTTCCCCGCCAATGCCGATTTTCTGACTGAAGTTGGCGAGGCTTTCTGCACGGACAATGAAACCACGCTTTTTTGCGGTGAATTCATTATGACCGAGTTCGAACCGCAGGGCCAGATCGTTTCTGTCCTCAACCCCACCTATTGGGATGCAGACAACATGTACATCGACCGCGTTGTCGAGATTTATAACGCAGAGGCCGACACTGTTGGCCCGGAGATGTTCTTGCGCGGCGAAGTAAGCATGGCCACCGTGCCTACCGAGCAGCTTCAGGATTGGCTCGATGACGAGGAAAAAGCTTCAGTCATTCATCCCAATCGTCCCAACTTCTTCTCTTGGTATTGGCAGTTTAACTACAACCCCAACTTCACAAACGAGGGCGATATCGTTGCCCCTAACGGCAATACCTATCAGCTCTCCAACGAGAACTGGGATCTGGCCGTCAACAACCTGAACTTCCGCAAGTCCATCTATAACGCCTTCGATAAGGTTCAGGCCATCAAGGTTCAGGATCCTTACAATGCCGAAGCGCACGTGCTTAACACCATCACTCCCCCAGACTTTGTTTCTGCCGATGGTGTCGACTACACCCAGATGGGTAGCCTTGCAGCAATCACAAACACCAACAGCTACAACCCCGAGAAGGCCATTGAATATCGTGACGCTGCAATTGAAGAGCTGACTGCCCTCGGTGTTAGCTTCCCAGTGCTGATCTACATCCCATATGCCATGGACTATGAAGCACAGCGCATTCAGATCATGGCTGATCAGTTGGAGAGCGCCCTAAATACCGCTGACATGGAGTATATTAAGGTCATCTACGAGGCCTATGCGCTGACCAACTATTCCGAGACCACGCATCGTTGCGGCAACTTCAGCATCATGTGCCAACCCTGGGGCCCGGACTATGCAGACCCTCAGTCCTATTGCGATCCGTTTACTCTGCCGATGAACCCCTACAGCGCACTCTACATGGCAGATGGCATGGCTGATGTTTCCGACACCAAGACTGAAGGCGCTCTCGAGGGCATGGATGGCCGTTGGTATACCAACTACTACTATCAGGATCGTGTGGTCGAAGCAGCTGCAGAATTGGTTGACATGAAAGCCCGTTACAGCGCCTTTGCAGAGCTAGAAGCCTGGCTTATCGACAACTGTTACATGATGCCCTATATGCGCAGCGGCATGGGGTATGTTGCTTCAACGCTCGATGTATTTGAAAGCCAGTATGCTGAGTTTGGCGTTTCCTCTGAAAGGTATAAGTATATGCACGTATACGAGACTGGTATCAGTACAGAGCAGTATTACGAAGAGTATGAACAGTGGCAACAGCAGCGCGCAGAGAAGCTTGCTGAGCTTGCGGCGCAAGGCTTAGTTGCTGGTATCGATTATTAGTCACGATCATTCAACGGTGGGGGACAGCTCGCCCTGCGGGCAGTCCCTCGCTTCCCTAAGGAGGCCAAATGAGAATACTAAAATTTATCCTTGGCAGGCTTGGCCGAGCGCTCATTTCGCTCGTTTTCGTGTTGATGATTTGCTTTTTGCTGATGCGCCTTCTGCCTACCGACGTTTACTTCGGTGACAGGATCGATAAAATGTCTGAAGCTACAAAACAGGGCATTTTGCAGGATCTCGGTCTTTTGGACCCCATTCCAAAGCAGATGTACAACTATTTCAAAAATATCGTCACAAAATGGGATTTTGGTAATTCTATAACTTACTACGCAGGTAAGCCTGTGTGGAAAGTGATTCAGCCTAAAGTTAGTTATTCGCTCTATTTTGGCTTGGCTTCATTAGTCCTTTCTTTGGTCTTCGGTGTTGCACTCGGCATTTTGATGACCAGCAACAAGGGCAAATTTCTTGATAAAATCGGTAATGGTTATGTTTTGTTTATAAGCGCTGTTCCGGCAGCGGTTTATTACCTATTTATACAACTTGTTGGTACGGATGCTCTAAAGATATCGATGATCTTTTCTGCAACAGAGCCAAAGACATGGATTCTGCCTGCAGTTTCTATGTCCCTTGGTGGCACAGCATCCTACGCCATGTGGATCAGACGGTACATGGTGGATCAAATTAACCAGGACTATGTCAAGCTTGCAAAGGCCAAGGGCCTTAAAAGGCAGCAGGTGATGGTAAGGCACGTATTTCGCAATGCTTTCGTGCCTATGGCGCAGTATTTGCCCGCATCGATCCTATACACCATAACTGGGTCACTTTATATCGAATCCTTGTATTCGATCCCTGGTACAGGCAGCTTGCTTGTGAATGCTATCACAGCGCAGGACAACAACCTTATGCAGGCGCTGGTGCTCTTTTATGCAACGCTCAGCGTTGTGTCCATGCTTCTTGGTGACATAGCAATGGCTATTTGCGATCCGAGAATAAAACTCATTAAGGACGGAGCTGGAAGATGATGAGTGACACAAACAAGAAAACAGACTGTGCTGCAAACCAGACTGTCGATAAACGTTTCCGCTTTGTAGAGTTCAATGCGGAAAGGGCAGAACGCGTGGCAATGCCAGGATATTCATACTGGAAGAGCACTTTCAGAGTGTTTATGAAAAGACGCACTTCGCGTGCTCTGCTTTTTTTCCTGACAGCATTACTATTGTTTATTGTGATTCAGCCATATCTGCCGGGCCAGATAAACGCCCTTGCAATAAACAAGGACGAAAACGGCAACGCGCTGAGAAATCATGCGCCTGACGGAACCTATTGGTTCGGGACAAATAGCATCGGTCAGGACCTTTGGGCGATGGTTTGGTCGGGTACGAGAACTTCGCTGACGATATCTATCGCAGCAGTTATTATCTGTGCCGTGGTGGGGATTGCAGCCGGTGCAGTTTGGGGATATGCAAGAAAATTCGACAGGGTGTTTACGGAGATATACAATGTGCTCAACAATGTCCCTGCTATGGTCTTACAGATGATCATCTCCTACATTCTCCGCCCTGGCATCGGCACCATGATCTTTGTTATGTGCATTACTGGTTGGCTACCTATGGCAAAATGGATTCGCAACCTGATAATTATCATTAGGGACAGAGAGTATAACCTTGCATCGCGTTGCCTCGGCACCTCTGCCGGAAGGATCATTGTGCGCAACATTATGCCCCAGCTTGTTTCCGTGGTCATGCTCGATAGCGCAATGACAATTCCGATATTCATCGGAAGCGAGGTCTTCTTGACCTACATTGGCTTGGGCCTACCAGCCACTATCCCTTCGCTTGGCAATTTAATTAACGATGGCCGCAAGGTTATGATGGTGGCAAGTCAAAGGTATCAGATTATTTTCCCTGCTGTCATTGTTGCGGTGATAACTGTTGCGTTTTATGCCCTTGGCAACATGTTCTCAGATGCGTCTGATCCACGCAACCATGTGCTGTAATGGAGGCTATCGTGAATAATAATGTGATTTTATCTGTAAAGGATCTTGTAATTAAATTCACTTTGCGCGGTCAAGTGCTCACTGCAATTCGCGGTGTTTCGCTCGATCTTATGAAAGGCGAAAGCCTTGCAATCGTGGGAGAATCGGGCTCGGGAAAAAGCGTGTTGACGAAATCTTTCCTCGGAATGCTAGATAATAACGGCTGGGTGGATTCCGGTGAAATAATATATAACGATGAAAATCTTGCCGCCATAAAGAACGATGATGACTGGGTGCGCATACGCGGCAAGGAGATTGCAATGGTTTTTCAGGATCCGATGACAAGCCTGAACCCGCTTAAAACCATCGGTAACCAAATCTGTGAGGCGATCAATCTCCATCAGGGCCTCAAGGGTGCGGCAGCAAAGTGTAAAGTCGCAGAGCTTCTTGAAGATGTCGGAATAGCTGATCCGCAAGAACGCATGAAATGCTATCCGCACGAGTTTTCTGGTGGCATGCGGCAAAGGGTCGTTATTGCAATGGCGATCGCTTGCAATCCGAAGATACTCATATGCGATGAACCCACGACTGCGTTGGACGTGACGATACAGGCGCAGATACTAGACCTGTTAAAACGTATCCAGCACAAATACGATCTTACAGTTATCTACATAACACATGACCTTGGTGTCGTTGCCAATGTGGCGGACAGGGTCGCAGTGATGTATGCGGGAGATATTATCGAGATCGGAACCTGCCAAGAGGTGTTTTATGCCCCGCAGCATCCTTACACCTGGGCTTTGCTTTCGAGCTTACCGCAGCTTGGTGTGCGCGGCAAACCGCTTTATAGTATCGCAGGCACCCCACCAAACCTGTTCCAAGAGATCAAAGGCGATGCTTTTGCCCCGCGTAATCAGTATGCGATGGAGATAGATTTTGAAGAAAGACCTCCTTTCTTTGAGGTGTCACCCACACATAAAGCGCGCACATGGCTGCTTGACCCACGCTCACCCGATTTTGAACGTCCCAAACTGAGTGCAGTGCATACTGATATGAGCGAGGATGTGCAACGAGGCGAAATAAAGGCGATTTCGGATGAGAAGCTGATCGAAGTACGCAATATCAGTGTACGTTTCGGCTCGGGCAAAAATACTTTTTACGCAGCAAAGGATGTTTCTTTTGATATATATAAGGGCGAAACGTTTGGCCTTGTTGGCGAATCCGGATCTGGCAAAACGACCATTGGCCGGGCGATTATACGTATCAATCCAGTGAGCAGTGGCGAGATCCTGTACAAAGGTCAGCGCATCAGTGGTAGGATAAATCGCGAGACCGATAGGATGGTAGTGCGGAACCTGCAAATGATCTTCCAAGATCCGATGGCTTCTATCAACGACCGCGCAAAGGTGGATTATATTGTCTCTGAAGGGCTTATGAACGTAAAAAAGGGTATCACTGGTGATGATCATGCTCAGATGGTTACCAAGGCCTTGCGAGAGGTAGGGTTGCTGCCCGAATACTCTAGCCGTTTTCCACATGAATTTTCGGGTGGACAGAGGCAGAGGATCGGTATTGCGAGAGCGCTTATCATGGAGCCGGAGTTCATCATCGCGGACGAACCGATCTCCGCACTTGATGTATCCATAAGGGCGCAGGTGCTCAATTTGATGAGCAAGCTTCAGCGGGAGCGTGGACTAACCTATCTGTTCATATCGCATGACCTCTCTGTTATGCGTTTTATTGCGGACCGCATCGCTGTGATCTATAAGGGAGTCATCGTGGAGATTGCTTCGACTGACGAGCTGTTTAGGCACCCGCTGCACCCGTACACTAGATCCCTTCTTTCGGCAATCCCGATGCCTGACCCTGTTAAAGAGCGCAACAAGAAGCTTGAGGTATATGATCCCTCCTGTCACGATTATGCGAAAGATCAGCCCAAATGGCTAGAGATCGCGCCACAGCATTTTGTGATGGCGAACGCACGCGAAGCGGAGGAATACAGCCTACGCCTTCAGAAATAGTCGACATTAAAAATTTGGTTGGGAAGTGGAAAAAGGCATGGAAATATTGTATTATAGTATAAACAGCTGTACTTCCCAATTTATTTAATTCTGTTTTGAGGCTCATTAATGGATAGTCGAACTGTAAAAACTCAAACCGATCTGAAATTCCATAACCTGAGCATTGTTTATGACATCATGCGCTCCGGAGAAAGACTGACGCGAGTGGAACTTGCAAAGCGCAGCGGGTTATCCCTTTCAAGCATTACGCGCATTGTTGCAACGCTTTCCAAATTTGGCATGATAAAAGAGGAAACCGTGCTCAATCCGCATCGCATCGGAAGACCCGTTTTGATGCTTGAAAACTGCCCAAGCGTTTGTTATTGTCTTTGTATCGATGTTGCAGTTGGCTCATGCAAGGTGGCAATCGTGGATCTAGCGCAGCGTATAAGCGCTTATAGAGAGATCAAGCTTGATGTCGGTTCATCTTTTGAACATCTTATTGACAGCGTATCGGATATTCTCCCGAAGCTTGTGAGCGAGGCGAGGACTACTGTTGATAAGGTGCTATGCTGCGGCATAAGCGTTGCGGGACATGTTGTGGCGGAGGATGGAATAATCGCAAATTGTGACTTTTATCACTGGATGAATGTTAGCGCAAAGGCAATAGTCGAGGAAAAGTTAGGCATTCCCGCTCTAGTGGAAAACGATTGTAAAGCCGCCCTAACGGCGGAGGCTTCCCTTCTGCAGCAAAACTGTACCCAAGGCTCCGATGTGGCTTATGTCGCTTTCAACAAAGATGGCGTCGGCTGTGCGTGCATGACAAACGGCGTGATGCTTCGCGGCTCACGCAATGCTGCAGGCGAGCTTGGCCATGTGAGCGCGCAGATGATTGACAATATTGCACAGGGGGAGCACATTGGCTATTTCGAATCACAGATATCGCAAAATGCGGTGATACAGCAAGCAAAAAAAATTGATCCGGAGTTAAATACGATGGATGCGATCACCAATGCGCTTGAATCTGATGACGCGAGGTTGGTGCCGCTAATGGACAAGCTTGGATTGTATATTGCAATAGCAGTAAATTTGATAAACTGTATGTATAACCCCGATACCATCATACTCAATGGCGCTCTCATCTTCAGTAATGGACGCTATCTGGAAGCCATGCAGCGTATGTTGGATCAAACGATCTTTCACGAAATACAACCGGAGCTGGATATATACCTTTCAAAGTTGGGCGGCAACGCAAGCCTTTATGGTATTGCGGCCATCGCAATCGAATATGCTGTATTGGCTATGATGCAAAATATATCATTAATTGATAACGCCAAGAATTGAGGTGGAGATCATGGAAAAACATAAATTTTACGCAAAAAGCGGACAAGCATTGAACTACTTGTTGTATAGAGCGCCGGGCGACAATGGCGACGCACATCCGTTGATTGTTTATCTTCACGGGATGGATGGTTGCGGGGATGACTTGGACATTGTGCTCAATATCGAGTCATTACCAAGCTATATTCAAAACGGGAAGATCACCCTCGGGGATGGGGCACTTGTGTTGGCGCCTCAGTGCCCTGAAGGTAAAAGCTGGGCAATGCTTGCCGATGAAGTGAACGAGCTTATAGAGAAGTTGATCCGCAATGAAAATGTAGACGCGAATTGTATCTCCCTTACGGGCGCGAGCCTTGGCGGTATGGGGACATTTGATGTTGCGATCGCGTATCCTGAGCGTTTCTCATGTTTGGTTCCGGTTTGCGCAAAGGTAAAAGCCGAAAAGTGTGATGTTCTGACGCACATGCCAGTATGGATGTTCCACGGTGAGCTTGACACGGGCATGGGCTTTAGCATTGTGGACGCAAACGCTGTTATAAATAAAGCGGGAGGGCAAAGCAGGCTGACATTGCTGCATGGTGAAGGCCATGAAATACGTTGGATCTATTATTCTGAAAAGTTTAACGTCATCGAGTGGATGCTCAGCAACAAACGGACTTGAATACTAGCCTGTGGTGTTGGCGGCAGACACCTTCGGAGTACAATAGGACGGGTTAATACTGTATTTGACAGAGTATAGGCATCATTTGGCGCGCACGTACATCAGAAATAGTTCGAGTACAGTAATCTTGAAATGCTCACTTTGTGATTAGGGGAAACGTTGTAAACGGCTTCTGTTGAAACCGATGGTTGGCCGGTATTGTCTACGACCATTTGCCTTTTTCACCCGAAGACGAAGTTTGAAATTGAGGCGCCCCCCTGCAAGGATGCCTTGACATCAAAGGAATATGGTTGCGGAGGCAATGGCTTTTGTATCTTACCGCAACTGGAAAGGGCACCTCGTTTCTTATTGCATCATCGGTGGTCGCACATAATGTGCGACCACCGATGATCTAACCGGGCTATATGGGCTATGCCTTAAAAGGGGGGACATCCAGATCTATGCTCCCCAGGGGGAAGGTACAGCAGGGGTGGATATATCCATAATCCTTATCCGCAAGGCGGCGCCCGTCCACAGTAGCGGGTATGTACACATTGCCGGAGATAAGCCGGGAATGGCACCAGCCGCACACGCCGCTGCGGCAGTGGGCCGGGGCAGCTATGCCAGCACGCTCCATGGATACCAGCAGGGTTTCATCTGCCCGGCAGGGGATGGTATGAATTTCGTCGCAGATACGTACCGTCAGCTCGTATACGCCGTCAACATTGCCGGTGTACTTCGCGTCCTTTTCAGGGTGGCGGTATTCGCCGAACAGCTCGTACCGCACGAACTTGCGGCGGAGGCCTAACTTGGGCACTTCCTTATTCAGAAAGCTGTACATGGCCTGAGGACCACATATGAACAGGGAATATTCTCCTTCAGGGGCATACTTCTTTATCAGCTCGGCAGTAATGAAGCCCTGCTCGCAGCCATCCTCTGGAGCAGCACTGAACACGTTTACCAGCCGGAATTTATTCGTCTGCATTGCAATAGCTTCGAACTCATCCAGAAACAAGGCGTCCTCTCTGCCCCGACTGCCGTATATGAGGGTGAGGTAGACGTCCTCGTCTCCATCGACAATGGCCTTTGCAAGAGCGCGGAAAGGAGTTATGCCACTGCCGCCCGCCAGACCGATTATCTGCTTTGCATCCCGAAGAGGTTCGTATGTGAAGTCCCCAAGTGGTGCGCTTGCCAGCACCTTCGTGCCCTCGGCCCAAGTGTCCAATATGTAGTTGGAGGCCAGACCTGCACGGCGTACTGTCAGCATGTAACTGCCCTCCAACGCTTCCTTTGGTGAAGAAGAAAGAGAATAGGGCCGTGTAATTACGGAGCCCTGTATTTCAAGGGAAATGCTGATATACTGACCTGCGCTGAAGTAAGCCAGCGCTTTGGTATCGCCGTCCGGAACCAATATGTAGCTCTTTGTATCGGCACAGCGTTCTATTACCTTTGCCACCTTCAGTTCCTGTTTTTGGGGGTGAAGGGCAGCGGCAAGCTCGTTGGCCTTATAGCTCTTTATGGGAGGCAGGGGGGTGGCGGGCGCATCGGCGATCTTCTGCTTGCGGGTGGGAACGACCTTTGTGAAGGCCATCTTGCTAAGAGAGTGAACATTGGGCTTGGACATATCAGCAATCTCCCTTCAGTTTTTTGACTATTCTTCTGCCGACCGTATCCCCCGTCACATAGGCACTGCTGTAGCCGTCGCCTCGGAAAGCGTGGCCACCGCAGAAGGTAAGACCGGGTATGGTGTATTCGTCCTTTTCGCAGGATATGCGGGAGAGCAGGTTGTCCCAGCCAGACAGCTTGTAGCCGTAGATGGTGCCGTCAGGCGTGCCCAGATATCGGGCGAAAGTGACAGGGGTTGCAATGGATATCTCCTCGATATGCTCCCGGATGTTTATGCCGGAAAGTTGCTCGTAATCCAGAATGTACTTCTCGGCGATAGCATTCTTATACCGTTTGTAGTCCTCTGGCTTCAAATCCTTGGGCAGGTCGCAGCCGAACACAGGTATCGTAAAGAACAGCGTGCAAGTGCCCTCGGGAGAACTGTCTGGAACTACGCTGTTAAGGCAGTTGACGATATAGATGCCGTCGGTTTCCCGGTTGTCGTACTGCTTGCGGGGGTTGGGGTCGCCCATTACAAACACGGTGTAGTCCTTTACCCCCAGTTCCTCCATGGTGCAGTCCATGCCCAAGTACACCGTAGCAACAGATATGCCGAACTCACGGGCATTTGCCAGCTTCAGATCACCCTCGGGCACCTTGTCCGTCTTGGATATGTTGAATATATTGTGGGGGATCACGTTGGAGATAATCTCCTTGGCGTACAGCTTCTTTCCATTAGTCACCACACCGCAGGCCGCACCCTCGTCGTTATACAGTATTTCGGTGACTTCGCTGTTGTACCAGATATGGCTGCCCGCATCCAGTATCACCTTGGCAAGAGAACAGGAAAGCTCATGGGAACGCTTGCAGGGCATGGCCGCGCCGTCCACCACATAACAGTTGAGCATGTTCAGAAAGTGCATGGCGTTCAGCTCATCGGTAGGCACGCCTAGATAGCCCCAATAGGTGCAGATGATGTTTTGCGCCTTTTCGGGTATACCAAGTGCGGTCATGACCTCTTCCACGGAATGGGAGGCAACCCGCATAAAGTCCCCGTGCTTGAGCACCATAGTAAGACCGTTGGGTTTGCCCTTCATCTTGGTGATATAGGCCAGTGCATCCTGGCATTTTTTGATAAGTTCAAACAACTCACGTACGCCTGCACGGCTGCCGGGAACCGCGGCCTCCACGGAATCGCAGAAACGCTCCACACCGGACTTCAAGGTGACGTCATAACCCTTTTCGCCCTTTACTATGGCCCGGAACATGTTGTGCTCATACCGCCAGTCCACCTGTGCACCCAGGCCCTCGAATATCTTGTATACGCTGTCCGGGTTTTCCTTGGTCCCCACGCTTGCCAATTCGTGCAATGAGGGCTCGAACTCGTAGCGCCCCCGCACAAAGCTAGTGGCGCAACCGCCGGGCAGGTTGTGCTTTTCCAGCAGCAGCGTGTTCAGCCCCGCCTTGGCAGTGGTAGCCGCTGCAACTAGGCCAGCATTGCCCGCGCCGATAACAATAACGTCAAACTTGTTATCCATACATATCCTCCATTCCTGTGGTATTACCATGAGTATACCACGTGTGATGTGCTCGTCAATAGTTTCAGTGAAGATCGGTGAAAATATGGCGTTATTCCGATGTTTTATCATTGACGACGAGCGATGTGCAGTGTAAAATCACAGTATAAACGCTTCTGGTAATACCAAGTACATTTAAGGAGGCACTCATGGGTTTTTCTAAAATTAGTACCCTGTCACTGACAGAGCTTTTTGTGCAACAAATTGAAAACATGATACTTTCCGGCGAACTGAAAATAGGGGAACAGATTCCCCCTGCCCGTGAGCTGAGCATACGTATGGGTGTCAGCAGGCCGGTCATTTCCGCAGGCGTGGTAGAGTTGGAAAAGATGGGCTTTGTGGAGGTACGCCCCCGCCAAGGCGTGTACGTGTGTGACTACCGAAGAAAAGGCACGCTGGAAACGCTGGTGGCCATAATGCGCTACAACGGCGGCGCCATGCGATGCAACGAGGTACGCTCCCTTTTTGAGGTAAAACAGGCCATGGAGTGTCTTTGCGTGCGGCTGCTGCTAAAGCGGGCTTCGGAGGATGAGTTGGCCTCACTGGAGCCCTTGGTAGAAAGCATTAATCAGGCCGAGAATTACGACCTTGCGGCAGAGAGGGTGTTCGGCTTTCATCATGAAATGGCGGTACTCTCCGGCAATGCACTGCTGCCCCTCATGTACCATTCCTTCCGCCCCGAGGGCATGCACCTTTTTGCCCTGTTCTGCAAAAGCTATGGCATACCCGCCATGTACCGACTGAAACGAAATTTGCTTGAAGCCTTGCTACGGCGGGATTGCGAGGATGCCATCGCCCAAACTAACGACGTAATGCGGCGGGCAATAGAGAATTTGGACATATACGGGGTATAGACACCGGACAAAAAATGCTGATCGGCTATCAAAAGGGCGAGCTGCTCCAGTATGCGTTTTTTGTGCAGTTTTTGCATACTGCAACATAGCCCGTGCAGTTAAGCCGATAAAACACTGTGCTAAGCTCCAGCTTGCATAACGGCACACTGTGCATCGTTCAAGCCCGGGAAATAACAACCAGTGCTACGGAACAATCTATATTGATAATAACGCAATAGCAGGCGTAACAGAAGGTGAAAAGGTAGACGGCAAACGCCCATCGTCATAGCATGTTGAAAGCATATCGGCAGCAACTGTTAGGTTTGTTCAGGATGGTCACTCAGATCTAACTCTGGCGCTGCTTTCAACAACCAGACAATGCAGTTGCACCCTAATGCAGGTTCTAACGCAGATTTGCACAAAACTTGGGATTTGCTCAACCCTATGCCGGATCGTGCTGCCTGCAGTTAGAAGCAGGCAAATGCGCAGGCTTCCATTTCATGTCCACGGTATCAAGATCCCACTGAAGCACCTCATAACCGAGGGAGCGTACCGTTGTGATGACGGAATCGTTATATTCACCGTAAGGAGCACGGAATACCTTGGTCTTTTCTCCGGTAATCTTCACCATCATCGCTTCAAAATCCTCGATTTCTTTTTGCATTTGTGCGGCGGAAAGCTTGTTCATGTGCGGGTGCGTCGCTGTATGGTTCCCGAGCTCATGGCCTGCATCGTAAATTGCCTTGACTTTCTCCGGGTATTTCTCTACCCAGAATCCGCAAAGAAAGAAGGTAGCTTTCACGTTGTAGCTTTTTAGCGTTTCAAGAATGAAGTCTGTTTTGTCATCTTCCCATGCAGCATCGATAGTCAGGGCGATTTTTTTGTCGTCTCGCTCCACGCTGTAGACGGGCAACTCGCGTTTTTTCCCGGCGAGCACCTCCAGTTCGTATTCCTCCACCACCGCCATGCTGCCCGCTGCGGTGGCATTGCCGTCCGAAACGGCGATGGCGATGATCACGGCTGCAACCACGGCAATAAGAACGATAGCCGCGATCACGAGCGTGCGCTTTGTGATAACGAAGATACGCAAGGCAATCCCCTCCAATTGATGAAATGATGCTTTATCTTATGTGCCGCTTCGTCATTATATTGCTTCACCGGTATGTCACATGGTAAAATTAAACGAATTGGCGCAGCAAAATGAAAGGCCCTCCCATGGAAGAAATAAAAGGAACCGTAAAAAGCATCATATTCCGCAATGAGGAAAATGGATACACCGTCCTGGAACTGGTGGATGCAACCGGGGACGAAATCACGGCAGTGGGCGCGCTCCCGCTTGCAAGCGTAGGCGAACGGATTGAAATCACGGGCACATGGACGGAACACCCAACCTATGGCCGACAGTTCCGCGCGCAAGGCTGCCGTACGCTTGCGCCTGCTACGCTGAGTGCACTTGTAAATTATCTTGGCAGTGGTCTGATCCGCGGCGTAGGGGAAAGCACGGCACGGGAAATCGTAAACACGTTTGGCACGGATACGCTTGCGGTGCTGGAAAACGAGCCCCAGCGCCTTACGGAGGTTCCGGGAATCGGCCGCCTGCGCGCGGCAAAGATCGCGGAATCCTTTGCGGCACAGCGCGATATGCGGGATATTATGCTTGCCTTACAGGAATTTGGGGTCACGGTTTCGCAGGCAATGAAGCTCTATAAGGCGTATGGTGCCCTTTGTTTGGCAAAGATCCGGGAGAATCCGTACCGGCTTATTGATGATATTGAGGGCATTGGATTCCTTACGGCAGACAAACTTGCACAAAACGCAGGTGTGGAACGCGATTCGGCCTTTCGGCTGAAAGCCGGGCTGAAATATACGCTGCAGTGGGCGCGGCAGGAAGGACACACCTATCTGCCAAGGGACATCCTTCTCCGAATTGCAGCCAGCGAACGCGTGTTGGGCGTGGAACTCTTGCCCACAGAACGGGCTTTGGATGAGCTTATTATTGGAAACGAGGTGGTTTATCAAGCGGTGGGGAGCGTGGACAGCGTATTTCTTCCGCGGATGCATTTCCTTGAGAGCGACTGTGCAAGGCGCCTCCTGCAGGTGCTGAATACGCCATCGCCGCTCCTGTTTCTGGATCCTGAGAAGCAGGTAACGCTTCTGGAACGTGAGCTTGCGATTTCCCTTGCACCACAACAGCGTGAAGCGGTCGTCCGTGTGCTCACAAGCGGCGCGCTTGTTATTACCGGCGGCCCGGGCACAGGGAAGACCACAATTCTGCGTTTTATCATCCGCATCATACAAAACATGGGGCTTTCCTGTGAGCTGTGCGCACCGACGGGCCGTGCAGCAAAACGCATGACGGAGGCAACCGGCGTGTCCGCACGCACCATTCACCGTCTGCTGGAATATGGTTACGGTGGTGAGGGGTTCCTGCGGGATGAAGAGAACCCCATAGAAACTGATTTGATTATTGTGGATGAAATGTCCATGGTGGATGTGCAACTGATGCATGCGCTGCTGCGCGCGGTTGGATCAAACACGCGGCTTTTAATGGTGGGAGATGCGGACCAGCTTCCGCCCGTGGGGGCTGGGAATGTGCTTCGGGACATCATCGAAAGCGAAACGGTGCCTGTCATGCGCCTAACGGATATTTTCCGCCAGGCCGAGCGCGGCATGATTGTTGAAAACGCGCACCGTATCAATAACGGACAACCGCCGGAACTGACTTCCGGCACGGAGGACTTCCTGTTCGAAGAAATTGCCGCAGCAGAGGATGTGGCACGCCGTGTGGTCGGGCTTTGCATGGGGCGCGTGGGGCAGCTGCTGACGCAGGACCCGCGCAAGGATGTGCAGGTTCTCGTGCCAATGAAGAAGGGGCCGCTCGGCGTATACGCACTCAATGCACGGATTCAAGCGGCCATCAACCCGCCTTCCCGGCAAAAACGGGAGCGCAGGCAGGGGGATGTCACCTTTCGTGAAGGCGATAAGGTGATGCAGGTCAAAAACAATTATAAAATCGGCTGGAAAAAAGCGCGCTATAACGGCATGGCGGAGGAAGGAATTGGTACGTTCAACGGAGATCTGGGCACCATTATGCGCATTGATACCGTGGAGCAGGAAGTTGAGGTGCTGTTTGATGACGAGCGTGCAGCGGTTTATGACTTTACCATGCTCGACGAACTTGCGCTCGCATATGCCGTTACGGTGCATAAAAGTCAGGGAAGCGAGTTCCCGATTGTTGTGATGCCCCTTGTGGGCGGCGCTCCTTCCCTGATGACGCGTAACCTGCTTTACACAGCGGTAACACGTGCGCGTGAACAGGTCTATCTTTTGGGACGCAGCCGCTGCATTTATGATATGGCTGCAAACACGCAGGTAAAGAAGCGCTATAGTGCGCTCGGCACATTCCTGCGGGATCTTGCACCGCTGATCGGAGTTGCAGGATGAACGGTTTGCTTGAGGCGTTCCTTTCACTGCTGTATCCGGAGAATGTCGCCTGCTGCATATGCGGAGAGGAAGCGTGTGTGAACGAAGAGGGGCTTTGCGCTTCCTGTGCTGCAGGGATCAGGCGCTGCACATTGCCGCCGGCGCTGCGCTTTGCGGACGGCTTTGCGGCGGGGTTGATTTACAGCGAGGAAACTGCAATTGCCGTCCATCGCTTAAAGTATGGCAACGCGCGGTATCTGGCGCCGTTTTTCATTTCTTTTTTAGAGCTTCCGGCAGACTGGAGCTTTGATGCGATCATACCCGTTCCGTTGCATAAGCGCCGTCTGCGCAAGCGGGGATACAATCAGAGCGCACTTCTTGCGGAGGCGCTGTCGGAGCGCATAGGGGTTCCGGTGTGTGAAGAACTGATCTGGCGCACACGCAACACAAAAACGCAAACATCGCTGAATGCGAGGAGGCGGTCCCAAAATTTGCGCGGTGCGTTTGCGGCGTCCCCCGAGGCCAAGGGAATGCGCCTACTGCTCATTGATGATGTGCGCACGACCGGCGCGACGCTTTCCGAATGTGCGCGCGCCTTGCGCGAAGCGGGCGCAGCGGCGGTATATGCGTGCGCTGCCTGCGAAAGAGAACGTTCGGATTAGTCATGTTTCGTGTAACGCCCTCATAAGCTGTACAAAGCTTGTTCGGGGGTGTTTTATGTACGCTTATATCGAGGAACGCGTTTTGTCTCTTGCCGAATATATCATAGAGCATGAATCCACGGTGCGGGCCGCCGCGCGGGAATTCGGCATCAGCAAATCCACAGTACATCAGGACATGCAAACGCGCTTGCGGCAGCTCGATCCGATGCTTGCAAAAGAGGTGCGGGCAATTCTGAACAAAAATAAAGAGGAGCGGCACATTCGCGGCGGCATGGCTACATATCGGAAATATAAAGGCGAGGATCACATATGAAAAAAGCCCGGTTGCCGAACCGGGCCATATTTTTATGTGAACAACAGGCTGATGACCGGGATGGTAACGATTGAACAAAGTGTTGATACAAACGTGAGCTGTGCCGCATATTGTGCATCCCCGTCGTATTTTTCTGCAAGGATAGAGGTGGAGGCGCCGGCGGGCATTGCAGTCATAATCACAGCGATGTTGACCAAAAGTGCTTCTGTGTGAAGCAGCTTTAAAGCACCGTATACCAAAAGCGGAAACGCAATGAGGCGGACAGCGGTATAATAGAGAATCGACTTTGAAAACAGGGATTTCACATCCGCATCCGCCATAATGGAACCAACTGTAATCATGGAGATGGGCACGGTGGTCTTGCTGATGCTGTAAACTGTGTCGCCAAGAAATTTCGGAAGCTCGGCGCGCGTGAGCATCAATACGATACCGATAAAAATCGAGACAATACATGGATGCGTCGCCAACTTTTTAAACGCATCTTTTTTGTTTACGTTTGTGAAAAGCGAAAGGCCAGCGGTCCACATCGTAAAGCGAATGGGAATTTGGAAGAGCGAAGTATAAAGCACACCGAGGCTGCCATAAAGCGTTTCTGCAATCGGCATACCGACAAAGCTTGAGTTTGAGCAAATGAGCCCATAGCGGAGAATCGCCTGCTTTTCTTGCGGAAAGCGGTGAAACAGCAGTTTCCCGGCAAAAACGGAAACAATTTGTATACAGGCTGCAATCAAAATGGCAAGGATGCAGCTTTTGACAAATTCAGCCGAAATTGTAATCTCCCCGAGAAAGGATTGAATGATGTTGCAGGGGAGCAGCACATTGACGAGGAGGCTCGATACCGCTTTCTCGGATTCGCGATTGAGAATTCTGAGTTTCTTTACAATAAACCCAACGAGAACCAGCAGGAGCAGCACAAGCTGCTGATTCAAAACCTTTCCGAAAAAAGCCATTCCGATTGACTCCATTTCAAGCCGTTTTACTGCGCGCGGCCTTCAGAACAGGAAGCGCCAATGCGAGCACAAGAGCAGTGTTCGCCTACCATGAATGCGTTCACAGAACGCGCTTTCAGATACTATACTACGCAGCTGTGCTGCGGTCAAGCCCGGACAAAGGATCCGGCTTGCACAGAAAAACCAAGAAATTAGGCGTTGACAAAGCGCGGGCTATGCTTTACTATAATTGTGTTTTATTGCTATAACAAAGGAGTTTCCAAATGGATTCCGTGTTTGCGACCATGATGATGCCCATGAGCTGCATGTCCATGATGTGCGGCTCTCAGTGCGTTGCCCAAAGCGGGTTGGTGTGGCTGCAAATGTAACGGAGCGTTTCCAGAGATTACATTGGGCGGTGAGCACAGCTCGCCGCCCTTTTATTATGCTTTATCCGAGGTGTTTATGGATCAAAAGGAAATCATTCGTATTGAAGGCTTGACAAAGCGTTTTTCCGGCAAAAACGGGGACGTCGTCGCGCTTGAAGGCATTGACCTTTCAATCAACCAGGGAGAGATTTTCGGCATCATCGGGCTTTCCGGCGCGGGTAAAAGCACGCTCGTACGTTGCATGAACCTGTTGGAGCGGCCAACGGAAGGGCGTGTTTTCGTGGATGGGCAGGAGCTTTCCGCCTTAACGGAAAAGCAGCTCAGGCAGGCCCGGCGCGGTATTGGGATGATCTTTCAACAGTTCAACCTGCTGATGCAGAGCACGGCGATTGAAAACATCTGCTTCCCCTTGCTGCTTTCCGGCGTAAACAGGCGTGAGGCAGAAAAACGCGCGCTGGAGCTGCTGGAGATCGTCGGCCTTTCCGACAAGCGCAACGCCTATCCGGCCCAGCTTTCCGGCGGGCAGAAGCAGCGTATCGCCATTGCACGTGCGCTTGCGAACGAGCCGAAGGTGCTCCTGTGCGACGAGGCGACAAGCGCGCTTGACCCAACAACGACACGTTCCATCCTTTCGTTGCTCAAAGAGATCAACGAGCGTCTCGGCATCACCATCATCGTCATCACACACGAGATGCGCGTTGTAGAAGAAATTTGTTCCCGTGTGGCCATCCTTGACGCAAGCCATGTGGCTGAGATGGGAAAGGTGGAAGAAATCTTCCGCCGGCCGAAGACTGCGGCGGCACGCCGGCTGTTGTTCCCCGGCAGGGAGCAGCGCGCGGAGGCTCCGGCGTTCGGAGCAAAAAATCAGCGGATGCTGCGTATTGTGTTTGATGGCATGACGCCGTTTGAGCCCGTTATTGCCAACATGGTGCTTGCCTGCGGCGCACCCGTAAACATCCTGTTTGCGAACACGCGCGCCATTGAAGGAAAGACCGTCGGGCAGATGATTGTGCAGCTGCCGGAGGCGGAAGACGCGGTTTCCCGCATTGAAGCGTATCTCAACGCACAAAACGTGCATTACGAGGAGGTGACGGATGATGTTCTCTAAGGAGATGCTGAACCTGTTTCTGGAGGGAACGCTGGAAACATTTTATATGGTGGTCATGTCCACGCTGCTTGCTTATCTCATCGGGCTGCCGCTCGGCGTGCTGCTGGTGGTGAGTGGGGAAGACGGCATCCGGCCCATGCCGGTGCTCAACCGCACGCTTGGCGTTGTAATTAACCTCTTGCGCAGCGCGCCGTTCCTCATTCTGCTCGTTGCGCTTACGCCGGTAACGCGTGCGATTGTCGGCACCTCGCTGGGCTCCACGGCAACCATCGTTCCCCTTGTTATCGGCTCGGCGCCCTTTATTGCACGGATGGTGGAATCTTCCATAAAAGAGGTGGATGGCGGGGTGATAGAAGCCGCACAATCCATGGGCGCATCTCCAATGCAAATTGTGCTGCGCGTGATGCTTCCGGAGGCAAAGCCATCCCTTACGGTCGGCGCGGCCATTGCCGTCACAACGATCCTCGGCTATTCTGCAATGGCCGGTTTCGTGGGCGGCGGCGGCCTCGGCACGATTGCAGTCAACTATGGCGTCTACCGCTATCAGACGGACGTAATGCTTGTGACCCTTGCTCTGCTCGTTGCGATTGTGCAGGTGTTTCAGGAGGTCGGCATGCATATTGCGGCTCGGATTGATAAGCGGAGAAGATAAAGCATTTTATTTTATTGCAGGAGGAATACAACATGAAAAAGGTACTTGCACTCACCCTTGCAGCACTTGCTGCACTCGCCCTCTTTGCGGGCTGCTCCAAGTCCAAGACAGACCCCGGCACAATCGTAGTCGGCGCTTCCGTGACTCCGCATGCGGAGATCCTTGAGCAGGTTCGTGAGCTTCTGAAGGAAAAAGGTTTTGAACTTGAAATCGTTGAGTTCACGGACTATGTGATTCCGAACACGGCTCTAGAAGACGGTGACCTTGATGCCAACTTCTTCCAGCACAAGCCTTACATGGATAACTTCAACGAAGAAAACGGAACGCATCTGGTTTCCGTTGCGGCGGTGCACTACGAGCCCTTTGGCATCTATCCGGGCAAGACCGCATCCATTGAAGAACTGGAAGACGGCGCAAAAATCGCAATCCCAAACGATGGTACGAACGAAGCGCGCGCGCTCCTGCTGTTGGAAGCGCAGGGCCTCATCAAGCTCAAGGAGGGTGCGGGCATGACCGCAACGAAGATCGACATTGCAGAAAATCCCAAGAACCTTGAGATCCTTGAAATTGAGGCGGCGCAGCTCACCCGTTCCCTCAGCGACGTGGACCTTGCCGTCATCAATGGCAACTATGCCATCCAAGGCGGCCTTTCCGTTGGGAAAGACGCGATTGCTGCGGAGGATAAGGATTCCCTTGCTGCTGAAACCTATGCCAACATCGTTGCGGTAAAGGAAGGCAATGAGGACACGGAAAAGACAAAAGCACTCATTGAAGCGCTTCAAAGCGACGTTGTGCGCGACTATATCGAAGCCACTTACGACGGCGCGGTGATTCCAAAGTTCTAACAAAAAACCGGAAAGGCCGCCTTGCGCTGTGCAGAGCGGCCTTTTATAATGAAGAAAAACAGCAAGGGGGCAGGCATGGGCTCAGAACAATTTATTCGGACGGCGCTTCTGCTGGGAGAAGATGGCGTGAAACGCCTCCGCTGTGCATCAGTGGCGGTGTTCGGCGTGGGCGGCGTTGGCTCTTTTGCAGCAGAAGCGCTTGCTCGGGCAGGCATTGGGCGGCTTCTGTTGGTCGACCCGGATGCTGTTGCGGAAAGCAACATCAACCGGCAGCTGATTGCGCTGCATTCCACGATCGGAATGAACAAAGCGGAGGTCATGCGCGCGCGCATTCTGGACATCAACCCGGAAGCGGACGTAACTGCGATGCCTTTGTTTTACGATGCTTCCACAGCGGAGCAAATTGATCTTTCAAGTTATGACTTCGTTGTGGATGCAATTGACACGGTCTCGTCAAAACTGCTCCTGATTGAGCGCGCAGCGGTGGAACGCATTCCCATCATCAGCAGCATGGGAGCCGGCAATAAGCTTGATCCCACCGCGTTCGAGGTTGCCGACATTTATCAAACCTCGGTTTGCCCGCTTGCACGCGTTATGCGTCGGGAACTGAAAAAACGGGGAATTTCGGCGCTCCGGGTGGTGTACTCTCGGGAAGAAGCGAAAACTCCGCAAAATCCGGCTGTTGAACCTGCTCCGGGCAAGCGGCAAACGCCGGGAAGCGTTTCCTTTGTGCCCTCCGTAGCGGGGCTGATCCTTGCGGGCGAGGTCGTGCGCATACTTACAAAAGCAGAATAACAAAACGCCCTTCCGGCAATCCTAGGATAAAAGCGTGCGCATGGCGCGCAAGTCCTGGAGGTGCTCGAATGGCGTTGAACAAAGTCGATATCTGCGGCATGGATACATCCAAGCTCCCTATGATGACGCATAAGCGCAGCAGGGAGCTTCTTGTACGCATCAAGGAGGGGGACACCGGTGCGCGGGAAGAATTCATTCAGGGCAATTTGCGCCTTGTGCTCAGCGTAATTCAGCGGTTTTCCGGCCGGGGCGAACAGATGGATGATCTGTTTCAAGTTGGGTGCATCGGCCTGATTAAAGCGATTGACAACTTCAACCTTGCGCTTGATGTGCGCTTTTCAACGTATGCCGTTCCGATGATTATCGGCGAGCTCCGGCGGTACCTTCGGGACAATACTGCCATGCGCGTAAGTCGCTCCCTGCGCGATACGGCGTACAAAGCGCTGCAGATGCGCAATAAACTTATGGAGGAGAATGCGCGCGAGCCCAGTATCGGCGAGATTGCAAAAGCGCTTGAAATGAAGGAAGAGGACGTGGTGTTTGCGCTTGATGCGATTCAGGACCCCATTTCCCTGTTTGAGCCGATCTATCACGATGACGGCGATGCGATCTATGTCATGGATCAAGTGCGTGACGAACGCAGTTCGGATGATCTTTGGCTGGATGGGATTGCCATTGAGGGTGGGTTGGATAAGCTTGGCGAGCGTGAACGGCGCATTATCGAATTGCGTTTTTTCCATGGAAGGACGCAGATGGAAGTTGCCTCCGAGATCGGGATCAGTCAGGCACAGGTTTCCCGCCTTGAAAAAAGCGCGCTTAAGCACATGCGCAAATATGTCTGACCTGAGATAAAACAAGCATACTTTTTCCGCGCCGCCCCGCATATGATTTATCCGTATGGGGGCGGTTTGCTATGTCCAACAAAAAACGTAAAATCAGGCTGGGACGCCGTGTGGCCGAAGCTTTGGACCTTCCGGCCGAAGCGGTTTCCGGCATGCCGAAGCTGACGCTGCAGGGAAGGGAGGCTATGTTGGTTGAAAACCACAAAGGCCTCTTTGAATGCGGTGAAAACATTGTGCGGCTGCACACGGCTTGCGGTATCCTCCGGATCACGGGAGAGGGGCTTACGCTTCTTGAGCTTTCAGCCGAGCGTTTGTATGTTGCGGGAAAGCTGTGCGGCGCAGAATACGAGCCGTAAATGAAGGGATGGATAAAAATAAGAAAAGTTTGTGAATTCTTGTTTGGGAGCTGTTGATGTTGACAGGCATATGGAATTCTGTTGCCGGATATGTTATCATTGAAATCAAAGGTAAGGGGCTGGAACGGTTCCTGAACCTTGCTGTGCACAGCGGGATTGAGATCTGGCGTGTGCGGCGCACGGGGGTTGCCACCATTACGGCGCGTGTGAGCGTGGAAGGATTTTATGCATTGCGGACGCTCGTGCGCGGTCAAAATGTGCATGTATGCATCTTGGAAAAGCGAGGATTAATTATGCGCCTTTCCAGGCTGCGTTTCCGCAAAGTGCTGCTCTATGGATGGGCAATCGTGCTGGCGCTTCTCGTAGCGGCCTCCAGGCGCATCTGGTTCATCGAAGTGGAAGGCTGCGATACGGTACGGGAGGCGGAAGTACTCGCTGCGCTCGATACTATGGAAGTTCGCATTGGCTCACGGCGCAACGCTGTGCCCACATCCCAACTGGGCGGTGAACTCATGGCGTCCGATCCGCGCATTGCATGGGCGGGCGCACGGCTGGACGGTGTAACGCTGCGCGTCTCATTGCAGGAGGCGGAAGCAATTCCGCAGCTCCCATCCGGCGGGCAAAAAACGCCCGTGAGCATTTATGCCGCAAAGGATGGCGTAATTACAAGCATTACAGTCTACGATGGCAAGGCAAAGGTGCACGTGGGGGACGCAGTGCTTGCCGGGCAGGAGCTCATTACAGGCGTGCTGCGCAGCGATGAAACGCACACGCTTCTCACACAGGCTCGTGGGGAAGTGATGGCAACGGTGCTTTATCGTTTTCAGGCTACTGTTGGCCCCACGATCACAAAGCCGGTTGAGACCGGGGAAACGCGAATTTGTGCGCGCATCGGCCTGTTTGGATGGGAATTCCTCTCAAGCGGATTTGCAGCGGAGGATGCATGGGAGAACGCGCGGGAGGAGCCGACGTTTCAATATGCGCTCACCAACTGCTTTTTGCCGTTTACGGCGGAGCGCATACGGCTTTATGAGCTTGCTGAACGGGAAACTTCGGCCACGCAGGATGAACTCGCACAGGCTGCTTTGCGCAAGGCGGAGCGGGTCATGTCAGAAACACTGTCGGAGAACGCGCGTATCCTTTCAAAGGAGAGCGGGACGGTTTGGCTGGAGGATGGTGCTTTGCAGGCTTCGATCCTCGTTACAACCGAAGAAAACATTGGGGAAATAAAGGAAATCAAGGAACCGCATGGAGAACAGGACTGATTTACGGCAACCGGAAGAGAACGGGACTTCCGCAGAGAAACAGCAGATGGCGGGCGGCCAAACCGCAGTGCGGGTTGTGCCGGTGGAATCAATGGATGAAATGATCCGCCTTTTTGGCGTGTTCGATGAAAACTTGAAAATCATCGAGGATGAAACAGGCGCACATATCCGTACGGAAGGGGATTGCATCCACATTGAAGGGGAAGATGCGAGCGCAGAACTTGCTGCTGTGGTTACGGACAAGCTGCTTATGACGCTGCGCCGCGGCGAGGCGATTGACCGCAGCCGCATACGATATGCCATCGACCTTGCAAAGGAAGGTAATGCAGAACTCATCACGGAACTTCTTGATGACGTCGTTGCCTTTACAAACAAGGGCAGGCGCATTAAATGCAAAACGCTTGGTCAGAAAAAATATGTTTCGGCGCTGAAACGGCATACCGTAGTCTTTGGCGTTGGCCCTGCCGGAACGGGAAAAACCTATCTTGCGGTAGCGATGGCTGTGCTTGCTTATAAAAACAAGGAAGTTGAAAAAATCATTTTGACGCGCCCGGCCGTTGAGGCTGGGGAAAAGCTGGGCTTCCTGCCGGGCGATCTGCAAAACAAGGTGGATCCTTATCTCCGGCCGCTCTATGATGCGCTATACGATTTTTTGGGTGCAGAGAGCTTCAAAAACCTGAGTGAGCGCGGTGTGATCGAAGTCGCTCCACTCGCATATATGCGCGGCCGCACGCTTAGCGATGCGTATATCATTTTGGATGAGGCGCAGAACTGCACTGTTGAGCAAATGAAAATGTTCCTTACACGCTTTGGAGAAGGCTCCCGCGTAGTTGTAACAGGCGATATAACGCAGATCGACCTTCCGCATGAACGCAAGAGCGGCCTGGTACATGCGCTTGATGTGCTCAAGGGTGTGGAAGGAATTGCACAGATTTACTTGACGCATAAGGATGTTGTGCGACATGAAATGGTGCAGCGCATCATCAGCGCATATGACAGGGCATACCGGAAAGACGGCAGCATTGGGAGGTAGCGGCATGGCAAAGCGTGAAGGAAAACGGGCGGTAACAAAAAAGAATATAAGGATTATTTCGTTCCTGCTTCTCGCTGTAGCATTTGTCATCACGTATTTTTCCGTGCTTACGGCAGCGACTCCAAAGCATTACGATGTAAAAGTTGGAGAAGCTTCCGCATATACGATCTATGCGACGCATAGCGTAACGGATGAGAGCGCAACCGAGGCCTTGCGGGATGCGGCGCGCGCTGCGGCGCAGACGGCGTACCGCATTGATACGGAGCGCATTCAGGCGTGTATGGATGGTGCGGCTGCCTTTTTTGTCGAACTTGCGGCCCTGCGTGCGGAGGCAGATGGGTTGCGGCCTGCGGATGTGGAGCAGGCAATGACGGCAGAAGACTGGGCGGGATTGCTCAGCGCGGAACAGAAAGCATCCTTCTGTGCCGGAACGCAGCCGAATTTGGAAGAAGCGCAGCTTTGCGCAGTACTTGCCGCAGGGGCGTCCGAAATCCAGCTGATGAAGGACCTCGTGCTCCCAAAGCTCGAAACATCTTTGGGCGCAGGACTTTCTCAGGAAGGGCTTTCTGCAGTGAAGGCTACCTGCGTGCGGGAAGTCAATGCAACCACAAGCCTTACTGCGGGCCTGAAAGATGTGGCCGCGCTGGCGATCAATACCTATATGGAACCAACGCTCGTGGTGGACGAAGAGGCGACGAAGCAGGCGCAGGAAGAGGCTGCTGCTGCGGTTGCCCCTGTGACGATCAAGAAAGGCGAAACCATTGTAGAACGCGGCATGGAACTGACGGCGGCGCAATACGCTATTTTGAGCGACCTTTCCCTTGTGCGTGCAGAACAAAGCAACCAGCCGCTTGTGTTTGGAACGCTGCTGATCCTGCTTGCCGCCTTTACCCTGTTTGCGATTTACCTTTATTTTTACCGCGCCGAGGTGTTTCATGATACCAAACGCATGATTATCCTTACGGTGCTCACGGTGCTCACGATGCTCATTGCCCTTCTGTGCAGCACATTGGATACCCGCATGACCCCTGTGCTCATCGCTGTGATGCTCACAGCGTTGTTGGTATGCCAGCGGACGGCGCTCGCACTTTCCGGATTGTTTTCCATTGTGCTTGGTTTGATGGCAAGCGGTACCGGCACGGCTCTGCTTGGGATGGATTCATTTATGGCTATTGCAGCTACGCTTGCGGCAGGAGCAGCTTCCGTGTTTGCGCTGCGCAGGACGCAAAGCAGGGCTGCGCTGATTGCGGCAGGGGCGATCGGCGGGGCCGCAGCATCGCTTGTTGTAACGGCTGTTATGCTCATGGCAAAAGAGGCGTTCCTGTCCATCCTTGTGGGGATTGGCTGGACGATGGGGAGTTCCATGCTTTCGACCTTGCTTGTGGTTGGATCACTTTCAATTTGGGAAACCGTGTTTGATGTTGCAACCCCCGCGCGCCTGAGCGAGCTGAGCAATACAAACCATCCGCTGCTCAAGCAGCTCATGGTGGAAGCGCCGGGGACATACCAGCATTCTGTTATGGTGGCAGCGCTTGCGGAGGCAGCAGCTGAGCGCGTGGAAGCAGATCCTCTGCTTGCACGTGTGGGCGCGTTGTTTCACGATGTGGGAAAGCTGCGCCGCCCGCTGTACTTTAAAGAGAACCAGAAAAATGGGGAGAATATCCACGATAAGCTTCCTCCGCTGGAAAGCGCACAAACGATCATAGCGCATCAAAAGGATGGCGTAACGCTGCTCATGCGTTATAAAATGCCTTCCGCAGTCATTCGGATTGCCGCGGAGCATCATGGGAATTCGCTTATGACGTATTTCTTTTATAAAGCAAAGCAGGCGGAGGGCGACAAGGTTCAAATGAAGAGCTTTCGCTATTCCGGAAACCGGCCCTCAACAAAGGAGAGCGCTATCGTGATGTTGGCGGATTCCTGCGAGGCTGCAGTGCGCTCGTTGGGGGATACAAGCCGTGACAAAGCCGAAGAGATGGTGCACAAGGTTATTTACGGCAAGATGACGGACAGCGACAACATGATGACCAATGCGCCGCTGACCCTTGCCGAGTTTACCGAGATCGAAAAGAGCTTCTTGAAAACGTTCGGCGGCATCATGCATGACCGTATTGAGTATCCTGACCTTACCGAGGTGAACAAATGATCGAAATTCTGACCGACCTGCCTGAAACGCCGGAGATGCTGGAACGCGTGCTGACCGCGGCGGCGGAGGCTGCACTTGCATACGAGGGCGCGGCGGGCGACATAACTATTTCTGTGGTGGATGATGAAGAAATTCACCGGATGAACCGCGAATACCGCGGGGTAGACAGGCCGACGGATGTGCTGAGTTTCCCGGCGGCGGAAGGGGATGCATTTCCGGCCATCCCGGATGCATTTCTGGGGGATATCGCTATTTCGCTTCCGCGCGCTGAGATGCAGGCTGAAGAATACGGGCATTCTCTCCTGCGCGAACTTACGTTCCTTACCGTGCATGGCACGCTGCACCTTTTGGGATATGACCATATAATGGACGAAGACCGCGCGCGGATGTTTGTGCGGCAGGATGAAATCTTAGAGAAGATGAGGATTACAAGATGAGGAACATCCATGATTTTGAAGTAAAAAACATGCTGCGCATGGCCAACGAAGCGCGGGACAGAGCATATGCGCCCTATTCCAACTTCCGCGTGGGCGCATGCCTGAAAGGGGCAACAGGCGCTTATTACCTTGGATGCAACATTGAGAACGCAGCGTATTCTCCCTCGAACTGTGCGGAACGAACCGCTATGTTTAAAGCCGTATACGAAGGAGAGCGCCAGTTTGATGCCATTGCAATCGTTTGGGATGGAGAAAACCCCGCCGTACCCTGCGGCGTTTGCCGCCAGGTGCTTGCGGAATTCTGTGATCCGGAAATGCCCGTGATCTGTGCGAACCGCAAAGGGGAGTACAAGCTAGTCGCCATGGGGGACTTGCTGCCGGATGCATTTCTGCCGAGGGATCTTGGAAAATGAGCGCAGCATTTCGTTCCGGTTTTGTTTCCATCATCGGTTCGCCAAATGTAGGAAAAAGCACATTGATGAACCGCTTTGTCGGGCAGAAGGTTTCCATCGTATCCGCGCGCGCGCAGACAACGCGCAACCGTGTGATGGGCGTGCTGACAAAGCCTGAGTACCAAATCGTGTTTCTGGATACACCCGGCGTTACCACTCCGAAGAACAGGCTGGGTGAGTATATGCTCAAAATCGCATATGATTCACTCAATGAGGTGGAAGCCGTGCTGTTCCTGGCGGATGCGGAAAAAGGGATCCGCGAAAAAGACGAAGCGCTGCTGCAAAAACTTGCGTCTGCCAAAGCGCCCGTGATTGCTGCAATCAACAAAATTGATGCGGCAAAACCGGAAATCGTTGCGGAGATGCGGAAAAAGCTTGCGGCACTTCCCTATATCAGCCAAATGGCTGATATATCTGCTGAAACGGGCGAAGGCGTAGATTCCCTGGAAGCATTGCTGCGTACGCATTTGAAAGAAGGCCCGAAGTACTTCCCGGATGACATGGTGACCGACCAGCCAGAACGCGTCATCTGTGCGGAACTGATCCGCGAAAAGGCATTGATGCTTCTGAAAGAGGAAGTGCCTCACGGCATTGGGGTTGGGGTAGATAAAATGTTCCTAAGGGAGGATAAACCAATCTGCGATGTATGGGCGACAATCTATTGCGAGCGGGAAGGGCATAAGGGCATCATCATTGGAAAAGGCGGCGCAATGCTGAAAAAGATCGGGGCCGAAGCGCGGCATGACATGGAATGGATGCTCGGTACCCGCGTAAATTTGCAGCTTTGGGTTAAGGTGAAGGATGACTGGCGCAACAGCCTTTCCACAATGCGCGAACTGGGATATGAGTAAAACAGAGGCATGAATGAGGCGGAGAACAAAGTTTGCCCATTTGTGCAAAACCGAACGGAAAGGGAGGAAGCAGGGTGCGTGCGGTTGATTTGATCCTCAAGAAGAAAAGCGGCGAGGCAATGACACAGCCGGAGATCACCTGGCTTGTGGACGGATTTGTGAAAGGCGCCGTGCCGGATTATCAGATGGCGGCCTGGATGATGGCCGTCTGCTTTCAGGGTATGAATCAGGCGGAGACGGCCGCTCTGACCGATGCGATGATCCGTTCCGGCGATACGGTGGATCTGTCCGCTTTGCCGGGTGTAAAGGTCGATAAACACTCAACGGGCGGCGTTGGAGATACGACGACGCTCGTGATTGCGCCGCTTGTTGCCGCTTGTGGCGGCACCGTGGCAAAAATGTCCGGACGCGGCCTTGGCCATACCGGCGGTACGCTTGACAAGCTTGAATCTATACCCGGCGTCAACATAGAAATTCCGATCCGGCGCTTTTTTGAGATCGTACATAAAACCGGCCTTTGCGTGATGGGACAAACGGAAAACCTTGTCCCGGCCGACAAGCGCATGTATGCGCTTCGGGATGTGACGGGTACTGTGAGCAGCATCCCGCTTATCGCTTCAAGCGTCATGAGCAAGAAAATCGCGGCGGGCGCGGATGCGATTGTGCTGGATGTGAAGGTGGGCACGGGGGCATTCATGCAGACGATTGAGGAGGCGCGAACGCTTGCACGCGCTATGGTGGATATCGGGACGCATATGGGGCGGCGCACTGTCGCCATCATAACGGATATGAACCAGCCGCTCGGGATGGCAGTAGGCAATGGCCTGGAGGTACGTGAGGCGATCGAGCTGCTTTCCGGAAAAATCCCGGAAAGCGATTCGTTGTATGAAGTATCCATGCTGTTGGCCACCCATATGCTTTTGCTTGCCGGCCTTGCGGCTGATGAGGCGCAGGCACGCGAAAAACTGCGCCGGGCGCTTCAAAGCAGGGCGGGGCTGGAGAAGCTTTCCATGATGCTTCTGGCGCTTGGCGGAGATACGGCGTGCATTCATGCGCCGGATATGCTTTGCGCCGTGCGGGAAAAACTTCCTGTCACGCTCGGGCGCGCGGGCTATGTTTCGGCCATGCGGGCGGAACGCATCGGCGTTGCGGCGCAGCTTTTGGGCGCCGGCCGCGCTACCAAGGCGGATCGGATCGACCCTGCCGTTGGGCTTGTGATGCACAAGAGGCACGGAATGCACGTTGCGGCGGATGAACCAATTGCTACGCTGTATGTAAATGATCCGTCGCATGCTGCAGAAGCGGCGGAACTTGTGCGCCGGTCCATTACGCTTTCAGAGCAGGCGCCTGCACATGCGCCGATGGTATATGATGTGATCGCCTGAAGTGCAAAAATTCATGGATTATTGATTGGAACTGCCGGGCAGAGGGTGGTATCCTGAGGGCACAGAAAAGGAGAAACGAACGATTGAAAAAACTGATTGCAATCGACGGAAACAATATTCTTTACAGGGCGTATTTTGCCCTCCCTTCCATGATGACGAAATCCGGAGTGCCGACGGGAGCCATCTATGGGTTCCTTTCTACACTGTTTAAGCTTGTGCAGGAAAAGCCGGATTATCTGCTCGTTGCATTCGATATGCATGGGCCGACATTCCGCCATGAGCAATATGACGCTTACAAGGCAGGGCGCGCAGCAACGCCGGACGACCTGCGCACACAGGTTCCGCTGATGAAAAAACTGCTGGGCGAAATGGGGATTGCCGTATGCGAGTGCCCCCGCTTTGAAGCGGACGATATTTTAGGAACATTCGCGCGCATCGCAAACGAGGGCGGCGCGGATGCACTGCTTGTCACGGGCGACCGGGATGCGCTGCAGCTCATCGGCCCCAATACGCATGTGCTCATGCCGAAAAAAGCAAACGAAACGGTGGAGTACGATGAAGCCCTCCTCATGGAACAATACGGCCTTACGCCAGCGCGCATGCCGGATTTGAAGGGCCTGATGGGGGATAGCTCGGATAACCTGCCGGGGATTCCCGGCGTGGGGGAAAAGACGGCACGCAAGCTGCTCGAAAAATATGGGACGCTTGAGAACGTGCTCGCCCATGCCGGTGAGGAAAAAGGGGCCTTGCAAAAGAAACTTCTGGACGGCGCGGAAAGCGCACGTATGAGCTATCGCATGGGTGTGATTGATACGCATGTGCCGGTGCAGTTTGGCCTTGAAGAATGTGCGTTTGAACCCGCGCGCATGGCGGGGGGCGCGCCGATGATGCAGGAACTTGAACTCCGCAGCTTGCTTTCGCGCCTGCCCAAAGGAGGAGACATCATACCGGAGGCACCTCTGGAAGGAAACAAAATAACACATATCCGCGTGGATGACGCCGGAAAACTCGCAGCGCTTGCGCAGTCGCTCTCCGGAGCGCGTCGCCTTGCGCTCCATATCGAAGATGCCCTGTCGCTTTCTACCGACGGTGCAACGCAATATGATGTTGTGCTTGGCGCAACGCTCCTTGATGCAGGGCTTGACGAAAATCAGGTATATGCAGCGCTTCGGGATGCACTGGAAAACGAGGCGATTGAGAAGCTTGTGTTCGATGCAAAGCGTTTTCGGCATATCCTTGCACGTTTTGGAGTTAAGCTCGGTGGCGTAACGTTTGACGCCATGCTTACGGATTATCTTCTCCATGCCATTCATCCCGCCGATACGCTGAAAACGCTTGCGACGGAGCGGCTCGGTTTTTCAGAAAGCGGAGCTGCGGCGTTGCTGCGCCTTGCTGATTCCATGCTGCCGGAGCTTACGGAAAAGGGACTCACATGGCTGTACAGGGAGGTGGAACTCCCGCTGGAGCATGTGCTGTTTGATATGGAGCGCATTGGGTTTGCGCTCGATGCGGACGTTCTCAAGGAAATGAGCGCTGCATTCAAGGCGCGCATCGATGCAATCGCGGAGCAAATCTTCAGCCTTGCGGGGGAACGCTTCAATATCCTTTCCACGAAGCAGCTTGGTACGATCTTGTTCGATAAACTCCAGCTTCCGCCCTGGAAAAAAACGAAGTCCGGGTACTCCACGGATGCGGAAACGCTTGAAACGCTTGCCGATAAGCACGAAATTGTGCCGCTTATCATTGAATACCGCACGCTTTCAAAGCTTTGCAGCACATTTCTTGACGGCCTCGTTGCCGTCATCCGGCCGGAGAGCGGACGCGTGCACACGAGCTTCAACCAGAACGTGACGGCGACCGGGCGCATTTCAAGCACTGAGCCAAACCTGCAAAACATCCCCGTGCGCACGGAGCTTGGGCGTGAGATCCGAAAGGCATTCGTTGCAAGCGAGGGAAACCTGCTTGTGGATGCAGACTATTCGCAGATCGAGCTGCGCCTGCTTGCGCACATGAGTGGGGATGAAGGCATGATCCGTGCTTTTTGCGAGGGAGATGATATCCACCGCCGCACGGCGTCCGAGGTGTTCGGCGTGCCGTTTGAGGCTGTTACGGGTATGCAGCGCAGCGCAGCGAAGGCCGTGAATTTCGGTATCGTATATGGCATCAGCGATTTCGGGCTTGCGCGCAACCTCGGCATCACGCGCAAGGAAGCCGCCCGCTACATCGACCTGTACCTAACCAGGTATCCGGGCATTCGGCGCTATATGCTCGAAAGCGTTGAAGCCGGAAAACGGGATGGCTATGTAAAAACACTGATGGGAAGGCGGCGCGAACTTCCGGAGCTGCAGTCCTCCAACTACAACACGCGCTCCTTTGGCGAACGCGTGGCGATGAATATGCCGATTCAGGGAACAGCGGCAGATATAATCAAACTTGCAATGGTGCGCGTACACCAGCGCCTTACGTGTGAAGGCCTTCGCGCAAAATTGATCCTGCAGATTCACGATGAGCTTATTATTGACGCGCCGAAGGACGAGGCGGAACACGTAGCGGCGCTGCTTACCGAATGCATGCAGAACGTAATCCAACTGTCGGTGCCGCTGCGCGCGGATGTAAAAATCGGCAGAAGCTGGTTTGAAACAAAGTGAAGGGAAACTGGAGATGCTCATTGGCTTAACCGGCTCCATTGCCGCAGGAAAATCTACCGTGTCGGGGCGGCTCGCCCACCTTGGCGCGCATGTGCTGGATGCGGATGTCGTTGCGCGGGAGGTCGTAGAGCCCGGAACGCGTGGGCTTGCCATGCTTGAACAAGCGTTTGGCTCAGACATCCTTACCGAAAGCGGGATGCTTGACCGGCGAGCGCTCGCCGCACGCGTGTTTGGCAATGCAGAGATGCTTAGGACGCTTAACGCGATCACACACCCGCTTGTGGTGGAGTGCATGGCGGAGCGCTCTGCACAATGGCTTTCGGGTCATCCGAAGGGCATTGTCATCTGGGATATGGCGCTGCTTATCGAATGCGGTGCATGGAAACGGATGAATTCGATTTGGTTGGTTACGGCGGAGGACGAAACGCGCATGAAGCGCATTATGGCGCGGGATGGTTGCTCGCGGGAGCACGCGCTCGCTAGGATGAACGCACAGATGCCGCAGGATGAAAAGCTGAATTATGCCACCACAGTGCTGAAAAACGACGGGGACGCGGCGTCTCTCTTTCGGCAGGTGGACGATTGCTATGCGGCGGCCTGCAAAGTGGCGGAGGCTGCGGTATGATGGTGGTTCCGGGCAAGGCTTCCGGTAAAAAACGAGGCACCGGAGCTACACGGAGCGCGGCGGCAAAGAAAAAGAGAAAGCGGAGTGCGCGCGCCCGGGCCCTCCGTACCGCCGGCATTGCGCTGCTTTCTGTGGTATTGCTTTCTGTGGGGGCATATTTCCTGAACATCAGGATGGAAAAGAACACTTACCGGCTTGCATATGCGGAAGCAATCCTGCGTGAGAGCGGAGCGTTTGGGCTTGATCCATGCCTTGTTGCAGCCGTAATCCATTGTGAAAGCCGCGGACAGGCCGAAGCCTGCTCCCCCAAGGGGGCGCGCGGCCTGATGCAGATTATGCCCGCAACGGGGGAGTGGATTTCTGAAAAGCTCGCGCTTACCTCGTTTACGGAGGATGCTTTGTACGAGGCGGATGTAAATATTCGGTTTGGGTGTTGGTATCTTTCCTATCTGCTCGAAAAGTATGATGGGGAAAAGGATCTTGCACTTGCTGCTTACAATGCCGGGCCGGGGAACGTAAAAAAATGGCTGGAGGATCCGGCGCACTCGGAAAACGGACGCTTGACTGCAATTCCGTTTTCAGAAACGGAAGCTTATGTAAAGCGTGTGAATGCGGCTTCTGAGAAATACAGAGAACTTTATGAAGAAGAACTTGCTCAATAAAACAATAGCTTTTAGCCTTGCGGTGCTTTTCACGGCGATTGCCTGTGCGTGCGGCGTGCCTGTGGACGAGCCTGCGCAAAGCACAGCTTCTCTTGTGCTGCCGACGGCCACGCCCGCACCACGACCGGTTTCGGGCGGAGAGGTGCGCATGCCGATGCCTGTGAATGCGGATGTAAGCGATCCGCTTGCCGTAACGTCGGAGGAGCTGCTTGCGCTGTTTTCACTGATCTATGAAAGCGTGTTGGGAATCGATGACTCCGGGAAAATTATTCCTGGCCTCGCTGAAAACTGGTCGTGTGATGAGACGGGGCGCGTGTGGACATTTCGGCTGCGCGCAGCGGCAAGGTGGCACGATACGGGCGCTTCCATAACGTCAGCAGACGTTGTCAGCACCTATCAGAGGATCGTGTCGCTTGGCGCGAATACGCATTATTCTTATGTTACCACCCGTGTGGAAAGCATGGTGGCTACGGAGGATGGCTCGCTTGTAGTGACGATGCGGCAAGGGGGGGTGGCGTCCCTGTATGCCCTCACTTTTCCCGTGATGCGCAGCGGTGCGCCGGAGGCGGATGGAACGCCGGTCGGTACTGGGCCTTACAAGGCGCTTTCGGTGACGGATGACGCGATGCGCCTTATAGTCAACACGAATTGGTGGAAGCAAACGCCCTACATTGAAGCTTTTACCTTCTATGCAAAAGACAGCAACGAAATTGCGCTTGCCTCCTATGAGGCGGGCCAGCTCGATCTTGTACCGACATCAGCCCTTTCCGTGGGGCGCTACCGTGAAGATGGCGTAACAAATGTGCTTGATGTGATGACACAGACGGCTGAAGTCATGCTCATAAATTATGATAATGCGAATTTACGCGATGTGAAAGTGCGCATGGCCATTGCATGCGCCATTAACAGAGGGCATATCATCACCAATGTGTACATGAACCGCGCGCAGGCATGTGATGTTCCCGTTGCACCGGATGCCTGGTTGTATGAGAGCAAATCCAAACTTTACGATTACAATACCACCGTTGCACTTTCCCTTTTGGCTGAATCCGGTTGGAGCGATGTGGACGGGGATGGCTATCTGGAAAAGGATGGCCAGCACTACAACGAGATGACGCTGCGCCTGCTGGTAAACGATTCAACGGATGCGGCACGTAAGAGCGCCGCGGACATGATTGCGCAGCAACTGGAAGCGGTTGGAATTCACATTGAGCTGATCACTGCGGGATATGCTCTTGGGGACGATGCAAGCGAATATTTAAGCAAACTTTCCTCACGGGAATTCGACCTTGCGCTGATTGGCTTTAACCTTGGGCGGGATTGCGATTTGACGCAGTACATTGCACAAAATGGGCGAAACAATTATGGCGGCTATTCCAATGCGGCGTTGGAGCAGCTTGCACAAAATATCCTTACGGCTGCGGATGAAACAGGGATGCGGGAGGCCGCCTCGGAATTCCAGATGCGCTTTGCGCAGGAACTGCCGTTCATCACTCTGTATTTCCGGTTGAACAGCCTTCTGTATTCTGCGGATATTCAAGGAATTTCGAGCGCCCGGGAGCCGGATATCCTTCGCTCGGCAGATAAATGGTATTTGCTTTCGGAGTAGAGCCGTGAGAAGGGATTGCCCGCAACGGTAAGCCGTGCTAAGATTAAATACTGAAACTATTCGTTCGGAGGCACCATGCTGGAACTTCTTATCATCATCGTGACGCTCGTGTTGGATCAGGCGTCAAAAATTATTGCTGCGGATTGGCTTCTTGGCTTGCCCAATGCAACCTATCCTTTATTCGATGGCGTGTTTGAACTTTCCTATGTTGAAAACCGGGGCGCCGCGTTCGGTATGCTCCAAAACGCCCGCTGGCTGTTTATCCTGCTCACGCTTGTTGCATGCGGCGCATTGATCTACCTCATGATAAAAAAACATGCTCAGATGCACAAGATGCTGCGGGTATGCCTTTCCCTGATCATAGCCGGTGCGCTCGGTAATTTCATTGACCGCCTGTTTTTGGGGTATGTACGGGATATGTTCTATTTTTCATTGATTGATTTTGCAGTATTCAACGTGGCGGATGCGGCGATCAGCGTCGGTGGGGTGTTGCTTGTGGCAGATTTGCTTTTCAGCAAAAAGGGCAAAGCATTTCTGGCCGAGTTTGATAAAAAGGAAGTGCCGGATGCTGCAAAAAATGGAGAAACGTCTTCAGAACAAAGCACTGCGGACACGGAGCAGGGCGGAAACGAACGGTGATGGGTGAAGGGTTGGTGTCGCGCGATTCCGATAAGGCGCCGTGCGTCTTTGAAACATATGATGATATAGAAAGCGAAGCGGGGGCGCGTTTCATTCAGGCAACCGCCGACAAAGCGGGCGAGCGGCTTGATGTGTTCGCTGCGCGGGCAAGCGGCGAAACACGCGCATTCATGCAGCGCCTGATCGGCACAGGCAGCGTGTGCGTGAACGGAGAAGAACGCCGGGCAAACGCGCGCCTGCGGTTGGGAGACAGCGTGGAAATCCGCATTGAGGCGCCGGCGCAAACAGCGCTCATACCGGAAGATATCCCGCTGTCCATTGTATATCAGGATGCGGATATTGCGGTAATTGATAAGCCCAAGGGTATGGTTGTACACCCGGCGCCGGGCAATGAGCGCGGTACGCTCGTGAATGCCATTTTGTTCCACATCCGGGATCTTTCCGGCATTGGAGGCGAGCTGCGCCCCGGAATTGTGCACAGGATCGACAAGATGACCTCTGGCTTGATCGTGATTGCAAAAAATGATTTCGCGCATCGCGCCTTGGCCGAACAAATGAAGTCACATGCGGCGGGGCGTGTCTATCTTGCTATCGTAGATGGAAACATTCGGGAAGATTTTGGAACCGTAAACGCACCAATTGGTAGGCATCCGGTTGACCGAAAGCGCATGGCCGTTGTGCCGAACGGGCGGGAAGCAATTACACACTGGCATGTGCTGGAACGCTATGGCACATATACGCTGATTGCCGTGCGGCTTGAAACCGGGCGCACGCATCAGATTCGTGTACATATGGCGTATTGCAAGCACCCCGTTTCAGGTGATGCGGTTTACGGTGGGGAGAAAAACCGGCTTGGCCTGGAAGGGCAAGCTCTGCATGCCGTGCGTTTGCTGTTGGCCCATCCGCGCACTGGAGAGCAGATGGCGTTTGAAGCGCCGGTGCCGGAATATTTCACCGCAGCGCTGCGCAGGGCGGGCCGTGATGCGGCACAGCCGCTTGAGGTGACTTTGCAGGAGGGAATCGAGCGTCTTTTGCATGAAAGGTTCTGACGCAAAAAAAGGAAAACACCGGCAATGGCTGGCGGGCGCAGTGTTCAGCGCTGCACTTGTTGGCACATGCCTGCTGCTGTTCCTGCTGTCGGATGCGGGGGGAGCTCTGCTTGCCGCGCTCGGTGTTGTGCAGACCGTATATGAACCGGCGCCGGTTTCGACGGCTTTGCCGGAGACAACAGAAGCGCCAAAGGCTACAGCAGCTGTAGGGATGGAGGAGCATCCGGCGCTTTCTGCGGAAACTTTTTTGCAGCGCGCTGAATCCTTTGGTATGGAGACACTGGCAGTTTTATCTTCTGAGCATGAAAGAATGGCGGAATATACGCTTGCGTATTCTTCCGGCGAAACTGCAACATTGCTGCTTTCCCTGCAAAACGGCGAGGTTACGGAGTTTATGCTCACGATGCGGCGGCCGATGCCACCTGCTCCGCTTACTGCGGATGCAAACTGGTTTTTGCAGCAGGAACATGATGCACAACAGGCGCAGTATGAGGAAAGCCTTGCATGGATTTATCAGGTTTTTTTGGCATATGCGCTTGCACTTGACAGGGAAGAAGCGCTCCCTTATTCCGAGGCTGCACAGATGGCCGCTGCAGCGCGTTCAACATTTGAAGATGGCGAAGCGCGTACTGCGGAGCATGGCAAATTCCGGTTTACTGCGGGAGCGATTCCTTCCACAGGGACGAAAGACGAGGGAAACATGTGCGAGGCCGCACTCAGCGCGGAACCATGAACGCGTTTTTCTAAGAATATCCTCAAATACTATTGAAAGAAGCCACAATCCGTTGTATAATCTCGGTAAGGTGGTGCATATATATGGAAAAAACGCGTACAAGCGTTGTGCTGGCCGGCCAGGAATTTAAACTGACGGGCACAGAAAGCGAAGAATACATCAAGCAGCTTTCCGATTATGTAAACGGAAAAATTAACGAGATTCAAAGGACTTACCCCAACCTGAGCACAGGAAACTGTGTTCTGCTTGCATCCCTCAACATGGCTGATGAGCTGCATAAGCTGCGTGCGGATTATGATGCGCTTGACCAAAGGATCGCTCAGCTTCGGGATATGCCGCGCGTTGCCGCGCCTGTATCTCCTGTGAAGCGCCCCTTTGAAAGCAGGCAGCCTGTCGGCACAAAATAACCAAAAGAAGGAATTCAAGCGGCTTGGGATATAAACCAGGCCGCTTTTTTGAGGTAAAAATGGAGAAGCGCATACAACAGAGCGTAAAGATGGCGTTGCTTTCTCCGGCCGGAAGCCGGGAAAGCCTGATTGCTGCCGTACAGAACGGTGCAGATGCTGTATACCTTGGGGGCAGCGCATTCAATGCGCGTCGCTTTGCAGGCAATTTCAGCGATGAAGAGCTTCTTTGGGCGATAGAATATTGCCATGCCCGCGGCGTTTCGGTAAACGTTACGTTTAACACGCTCCTGTTTGACAAGGAGCTTCCGGCGGCGCTCTCTTACGGGCGCTTCCTGTATGAAGCGGGTGCGGATGCCGCCATCGTGCAGGATCTTGGGCTTGTCCATTTGCTGCGCGAAAATCTGCCGGGACTCGTGCTGCATGCGAGCACACAAATGGGAATCTGTGATTTGGACGGCGCCAGAATCGCGCATGACATGGGGCTGTCCAGAGTCGTGCTTGCACGCGAGATGTCTCTTGATGCGGTAAAGAGGGTTTGCAAGGATGCAGGGACCGAAGTGGAAGTTTTTGCACACGGTGCCATGTGCATGAGCGTTTCCGGGGCGTGTCTTTTTTCATCCATGGCAGGGGAGCGAAGCGGAAACCGCGGCACATGTGCGCAGCCCTGTCGCAAACGCATGGCGTTCGGGAAAAAGCCGGGGGAGGCGGATTATGCGCTGAGCCTTTCGGATCTGTGTATGCTTTCCCACGTGCAGGAACTTGCGGATGCCGGGGTTTGCTGCATAAAGCTTGAAGGCAGGATGAAGCGCCCGGAATATGTTGCTGCGGCAACGCGCGCTTATCGGGCTGCATTGGATGGAGCGGATGCGCAAACGCTTGCATCCCTCAAACGCGATTTGTTTTCCGTGTTCAACCGCGGAGGCGAACGCACGGGATACTACTACGGAGACGGTGGCATAACAGGCTGCGTTGCAAAGGCTGAACCGGACGAAGCTCTTCTCAAAAAATTGCAGGCGACCTATGCTGCGGATGTGCGGAAGCGCCCGATTCGGATGTTCGCCGTTTTGCAGCCGGGGGAATCCGCAAAGCTAATGCTCTCCTGCGGAGCGATTTTTGTGGAAGCCGCAGGCGAAATTGTGGAACGCGCGGAAAAGCCGCAGGACGTTTCACGATATGCAGCGCAGCTGCAAAAGCTTGGCGCAACGCCGTTCTGCGTAGAACACTTTACACTCAGAATGCCGGAGGATGCGTTTTTGCCAATGGGAAAGCTCAACGCGCTGCGCCGAGATGCATGCGATGCGCTTTTGCAGTGCCTGACAGCGCGCCGCAAAGCGCCGGAACCCATGTGTATGCGACCGATTTTACACCACGGTGACAGCGGCGGGAAAATTCTTGCGCGCGTGCGCACGACGGAACAAGCGGAAGCGGCTTTTTCCGCAGGGGCGGATGAGGTGCTGCTTGACCCGGTAAGCTATGCGGATGAGGAAGTGCCAAGGATGCTCCAGAAATATCGCAAGGGTGCAAGACTGCTGCTTTCGCTTCCTGCGTCGATGATCGGCGCATCAGAACATGCACGTGTCTCTGAATTGCTCCAAAGCGGGCTTTTCGACGGGGCGGAGGCAAACAACCTTGGACAATGCAGTATGATTGCGCATCTGCCGCTGCGCATTGCGGGCAGCGGCTTAAACGCGCTTAACGCGGTTTGCGCGGAACAGCTTGTTGCGCTCGGATTCAACCGCATCATGCTCTCGCAGGAACTGACAAAGCCGCAAATGCGTGATATACTTGAAAAAACAGGTGGCGCCGTCATGATTTATGGCCGGACGCAGACGATGCAGTTGCGTCACTGCCCCACCCAGGAGCAGCAGGGCTGCAAGAATTGTGCGGGCGCTGCCGGAACGCTTGTCGATGAGGCCGGGCGTGTGTTTCCGCTTTCCAACGTGCGTCAGGCAGATGGCTGTCTCGTGCGTATGCTCAACTGCTGCGTTACGGACATTACAGACCTTTATGCAGCCTTACCACCCGTAGATGCGGTGCTTCTCGCGTTTTATGATGAAACGCCGAACGAGGTGGCGCTGCGCGTAAAAAACGCCTGCTGTGCGCGCGCGGGCGAGCGGGTGCTTCCCGCCGATGGCGCAACGCGCGGTCATTGGGCGCGCGCTGTGGAGTGATCCCCACCGTTTCGATTTGAAAGAAAGGAGCGCTTTGCGTTGCAAAGCACACAAAATATGCAGGAACGTGTTCTAAAAACGCTTGAGTACGATAAAATTCGGGGCGAACTGAAGCTGCGTGCCTCTTGCTGCATCAGCCGGGAGCTTGCAGAAGCAATCATGCCTTCGAGCGACTTTGACGAGGTGCAGCGGCAGCTTATGCTGACAGGCGAAGCAGAAACGCTTGTATACAGGACGGGCCAGTCACCTGTAGATGATTTTCCCGATATGCGCCAGTGCCTGAAGCGTATCCATGCCGCGCTGTTTGTATCGCCGGGCGAGCTGCTTGGCATTGCAAAGTGCCTGCGCGCCGCACGCGTCGCGCGGGAGCTGCTCACAAAGGAAAACGAAGGAAGCCTTCTTTACAATTTGGCCAGCTTCCTTACGGCGCACCGCAGTATAGAAGAAGAGATATCCCGCTGCATCATCAGCGAGGATGAGATATTTGATGGCGCTTCTCCGGCACTTTCGCGCATTCGCCGCGCCATGCGCGCAGCAAACGAGCGCGTCCGGGAACGCCTGAATGCGATGATCCGTTCTGCAACATATCAGAAATATCTTCAGGAGCCCATCATCACCATCCGAAACGGGCGTTTTGTGATCCCCGTTAAACAGGAATACCGTCAACAGGTGCCGGGTCTTGTGCATGATCAGAGCGGCAGCGGAGCAACACTTTTCATTGAACCTACGGCTGTTGTGGAGCTTGGAAACGAATACAAAAAGCTCCTTGCAGAAGAATCGGAGGAAGTGGAACGTATCCTGACAGAGCTTACGGCGATGGTGGAACCCTATGCGGATGAAATCTATGAAGACCTTTCGGTTCTAGGAGAGATCGACCTCGTATTTGCAAAGGCGCGCCTTTCGCGGGAGATGAGTTGCGTCTGCCCAAAGTTGAACCGAACGGGGTATATTCGCATTGTGCGCGGGCGTCACCCTCTCATCCCCCGCGAGCGCGTCGTACCGATTGATATCTGGCTTGGCAGGGAATATCGTTCGCTCATCATTACCGGCCCGAATACCGGAGGAAAAACGGTTACGCTTAAGCTGGTGGGATTGCTTTCCCTGATGGCGCAGAGCGGCATGTTTATTCCGGCGGCCGAGGGCAGCGAATGCGCCGTATTTGATGAAATATTTGCGGACATTGGGGATGAACAGTCCATCGAACAGTCGCTTTCTACGTTTTCTTCGCATATGAAGAACATCGTGGAAATCCTGAAGGGCGCAGATGAACGGTCGCTTGTGCTGCTGGATGAGCTTGGCGCGGGGACAGACCCCATCGAAGGCGCCGCGCTTGCGATGAGCATTCTGACCGAGCTGCATGCGCGCGGCACAGTATCCGTCTGCACCACGCATTACAGCGAGATCAAAGCATTTGCGCTTACGCGCGAAGGAATGGAAAACGCTTCCATGGAATTCGATGTGGACAAGCTGTGCCCGACCTATCGCCTGTTCATCGGGATTCCCGGAAAATCAAACGCTTTTGAAATCTCCAGGCGTCTCGGGCTTCCGGCACATATCATCGACAGCGCGCGGAACTTCTTAAAAGGAGAGGATGTAAAGTTCGAGGACATCATATCGAGCGCACAATCCCAACACCGCCTTGCGGAAGAAGAACGCGCATTGGCCCAGGAAGCCCGGGCCGAATTGGACCGCCTGCGCGCGGAAGCGGAACGCGAGCGCAAAAAACTTGAGGATGAGCGCGCCAAGCAGCAGGCGAAGGCGCGGGAAGAAGCGCGCAGGGTTGTGGCGGATGCAAAGCGGGAGATGGAGAAGCTGATTGTGCAGATCCGCGCAATGAAAGGAATTGACCGCAGCGCAGCGGATCGCGTGATCCAGCAGGCGCGCGATCAAGTGCGGGCGGAGGAAAACGCGCTTTCCGAACCGCTTGCTTTGAAAAAAGATGATGCGGGTGTGCCGCCAAAGGCTGTGAAACCGGGAGATAGCGTTAGAATCGTTTCGCTTGACCAAAAGGCCACGGTGCTTTCACCTGCAGACGCAAAAGGGGACGTGCAGGTGCAGGCAGGGATTCTAAAGCTTTCCGTGAAGCTTTCAGACCTTCGCAGGATAGAAGATGAGCAGCCCAAGCAGGGTAAATCCAAAATCACTGCGGCAATGGACCGGCGGGTTGGCTTGGAACTGGATATCCGCGGCATGCTTGTGGATGAAGCGCTTGCCGTGGTAGACCGGTATTTGGACGATGCATTCCTGAGCGGTCTCTCCGAGGTGAATATTATCCACGGAAAAGGCACCGGAGCGCTGCGCACGGGCGTGCAGGATTACCTTCGGCGGCACCCACGCGTAAAAAGCTTCCGCATCGGGAACTATGGCGAAGGCGATGCGGGCGTAACGGTGGTTACACTGAAAAAATAAGAATAATCAGTGTTTTTGCTGAAATTCATACCAGGTTCATATTTTGATGATAAAATAGAAAGGAAAACACATGATTGCAGTATCGGCATGTTTGGCGGGGGAACCGTGCCGCTATGACGGTAGAGCAAATCGATCGGAAGCTGTTTCCAGGCTTGTTGCAGCCGGCAATGCGGTCTGCATTTGTCCGGAATGCCTGGGTGGGCTTTCCACACCGCGCGAGCCTGCAGAAATTGTGGGCGGCAGCGCGGAGGAAGTGTTCTCCGGGCACGCCCGAGTCCTCACAAAAAGTGGAGCGGATGTAACAGCTGCCTTTGTGCGCGGGGCATACGCTGCATTGACAGTATGCCGCGCACACAACATAACGGAAGCGGTTTTAAAGGCAAAAAGCCCTTCCTGCGGATGCGGCGCCGTGTATGACGGTACATTTTCCGGCCGCTTGGTTTTGGGGGACGGTCTGACGGCCGCATTATTCCGGAAGAACGGCATTTCCGTTCAAACGGAACAAGGCTAGGCGCTTGCGTTGGACGCAGCAATTTCATTCAGGAGGTTGAACCGTGGAAAACAATACGATTCTTGTGATCGACGACGACAAAAACATCCTTGCCATCATTGAAATGTACTTAAAGAAAGAGCAATATAACGTAAAAACCTGCGAACGGGGAGACCTTGCTCTTCAGCTATTCCGGGAGACGCAGCCTGCACTCGTGGTGTTGGATGTGATGCTGCCGGGAATGGATGGATGGGAGGTTTTGGGCCAGCTGCGCGCCGAAAGCGCCGTGCCTGTTATCATGCTTACCGCAAAAGGGGATACGCTGGATCGCATTCAGGGCCTTGACTTGGGGGCGGATGACTATATTGTTAAGCCGTTTGATGCAAAGGAACTGCTGGCGCGCATCAAAGCAGTGCTGCGCCGCTCGACACAGGTGGAGGAGGACGGGGAACGGTTGGTAACGTTCGATGGACTTATCGTGTCGCTTGACAATTACTCCGTAACTTTGGATGGGAAGCAGATCGAGATGCCGCCAAAGGAGATTGAACTGCTTTATTTCCTCGCTTCACGCGAAGGAAAAGTATTCACGCGTGAGCAACTTCTTGAACAGGTTTGGGGATTTGACTTTTTCGGCGACTCCCGCACGGTGGATGTTCACGTAAAGCGTATCCGTGAAAAACTCGGGGAACGCGATGCATGGCAAATTAAAACCGTTTGGGGGGTAGGCTATAAATTTGAAGCCGCAAAGTGAAGAAGGGCAGGGCGATGTTTAACACGCTGTTCTCACGCATGCTGGCAACTTATCTTTCCGTTATGCTGGCCATTCTGCTGCTGCTTGGCATTATCGTTGCGGGCATGTTCCAGAACCAGTATATCTCGGAGCAGGAAAGCGAGCTTCGGCGGGAGGCGGAAGAGGTCACGCTAACGATCGTCAACAAATATCTTGATGATGATAAGCGCCCCGTTGCCACAGAAGAACTGGTAACGACCGCACGTAAATACGATGCGCTCCTGCAGCTTGTGTTTGTTGATCCGGCTTACGGCAATGTCTGCATGTATGATAAGGCCTCCACCAAATGGATCCCTGTTGCAGATACGTATTTGAGCGACGAGGCCTCGGAAATCATCGAAGGTGCCAACACGCGCATTGAAAACAACGTATTTCGCGGATGGATTGACATTCCAACCATGTCCATTGCATGTCCCATAAGTACCGGGGAAGGAACTGTGGTGGGCGCCATGTTCTTTCATACGGACATGAGCCGGACAAACGACTCAATCCGCAAGGTATACCTTGACGTTTTGCTCTCAGCGTGCGTTTCGGTGATTTTGGCATTCCTTGCGGTGTCATATATCACGGGGCGTATGACCAAGCCCATCACGGACATGAACAACATCGTTCGGCGCTTTTCAAAGGGCGAGTTTAGCGCGCGTGTGAAAATTGCCAGCAAGGATGAGGTTGGCCAACTTGGTCAAAGTTTTAATGTGATGGCAGATGAACTTGACACGCTTGAGCACTCCCGCCGGAGTTTTGTTGCGAACGTTTCCCATGAACTTCGTTCGCCGCTTACCTCCATGCGCGGCTTCCTGGAGGCGATGCAGGATGGTACGATTCCGCCGGAAGAATATGGAAAGTACCTTGGCGTGGTAATTGACGAGACCAAGCGCATGACGGCTATGGTAAACGATTTGCTGGATCTTGCGCGCATCGAATCGGGCCAGACGGTACTCAAGCTCGAAGCGTTTGATATCAACGAGCTGATTATCCGCACGCTGCTGACGTTTGAAGCGCGCATCAATGCCGCAAACATTGACGTTAACATGGACTTTGATGCGGAGCATACGACGGTGGAAGCGGATGCGGATCAAATTGCGCAGGTTGTGCGAAACTTGATTGATAATGCAATTAAATTTTCTCCTGCGGGCGGAACGCTGTCGCTCAAAACAGAAACCGGCAAACGGAACGTACGCGTTTCGGTAAAAGACGAGGGCGTTGGCATCGCGGCAGAGGACCTTCCGTATGTGTTCGACCGGTTCTACAAGGCTGAAAAGGCGCATACGCCTTCGGGTTCATCCACAGGGATTGGGCTTTCAATTGTAAAACGAATCGTGGAGCAGCATGGAGAAACCATTACGGTTGAATCGCCTCCGGGAAATGGAACCTGCTTCACGTTTACGCTTAAACTATGCGAGCAGCAGGCGAAACCGCGCCCATATGCCGCGCAACGGAGGTAAAACATGGAATATCCGAACTATTACTACGAGCAGAACGACCGGCAGGAACAACCGCAGAATCCACCGCCGCGGCGCGGAATTGGCGGCTACGTTGTGACGGCAGTCGTTTTTACGATCATTGGTGCACTTCTTGCAACGATCCTGATGCCCTCGTTATATGAGATCGCGGAAGGAACGCAACCGGCTGTACCTACGGCACAGCCGGGCTTGGTTTCTCCGGAAGCGACCCCAACCCCGGCACAGCAGCCGGCGGAAACGGAACGGCCTGCTTATACGCCAAATCCGACGACACGCCCAATGCCGGAACTGAATGGAGAAAGCCCGGTCATCGGAAACGCGGCGAATCCCATCCCGGATATTGTGGAGCAGGTCAGCGCAGGTGTTTTGGGTGTAATTAACTATGCCTACATCAAAGACTTTGGCGGCTCATATGTAGAACGAGCTACGGGTTCTGCGTTCCTTATTTCAAAGGATGGGTATATCGTTACAAATGCGCACGTAGTGGAAGATGCAGATGCGGTTGCGGTTACCTTTGCAGATGGTACAGAGGTGGATGCGGAACTCGTTGGTATGGATAAATCTATGGACATTGCGGTGCTTAAAATCGAAGGTGAAAACCTGCACGCCCTTAAACTGGGCGATTCCGACGCGGTGCGTGTGGGCGAATTTACCATTGCTATCGGAGATCCCACAGGGCGCGAACTTGCGGGTACTACCACATTCGGCATCATCAGCGCAGCAGCGCGGGATGTAAACATTGACGGGAAGACGAACACCTATCTCCAGACAGATGCCGCCGTGAACCCCGGCAGCAGCGGCGGGCCGCTCCTTAACATGGCGGGCGAAGTGATCGGAATTACCTCAGCGAAAACCGTTACCGCAAGCTATGATGAATACGGAAATGCAATCAGCGCGGAAGGCCTTGGCTTTGCCATCCCAATTAACGATGCATTGAAGATTGTTTCCCAACTCATTACCAACGGTTATGTGCTCCGCCCGGGCATCGGTGTAACCATCGTAACTTGGGATGCGCTTTCCGCACAGCAATATGAAACTGCCGAAGGCATGCTTGTGTACACCGTCACCAAGGATGGGCCTGCGGATCAGGCCGGCCTCCGGCCAAACGATATCATTGTTGAGGTGGATGGAATGTCTGTCCCGACGCAAGATGAATTCGTCGCACATGTGAAGGCAAAAACGGTCGGAGACGCTCTGAAGCTGAAAGTATGGCGGGGAGGAGAATATTTTGAAACTACGCTTGTGATCGGCGATCTCAACACGATGGGCTCCGAGCTTGTTGGGGGCGAAGCGGATTATAATTTCTTTGGATAAACGGTAGATAAAAAGCGAAAACGATTGCATGCAGAAACGGCCGCCCATACCTTTGCTGGCGGCCGTTTTGCATGCAATGCATAAAGAACCGCTTTTGAGGGAATGTTTTATCCCAAAGGAGGCGGGAAAATGGCTTCAAAATCGTTTACCAACGGATTCCGCCCACGCCGTGCGCTAGTCGCCGGCGGCGCGGTAGCGGTCTTTTTAATGGGAGTGCTCTTTGGCGGCATGGCATCGTTGACGCTTTGGCCGCAACAACAGGACCCGTTTAACCTCATGCAGGCAGAGTTGCCGGGCGATGCTCAAACGCCGGATGTTTCGCCGGAAAATAATATGCAGGCGGTCGGCGGAGATCGTACGGTCTGTGTTCTTGATACGACTCAGGTAGAATGGATCAGCGCCTTTTCAGCCTGCGGGCATGAGTGTGTTGAAAGCGACACTGAAAGTGCGGTGGGCATGACGCTCGAGGAACTCAAAAGCACATATGCTGATTATGAAGTGCGGATGTTCACCACCGCAAAGGTAAAACTGAAACGGGAACTTATGGGGTATTGTCCCAAACATTATGTGCTTCTTTTGGATCATGGCATAGTATGTGTTAAACGGGCGGATCCGGATACCTTCCTGCCATATGTTGTGATGGAGATCCCAATTGAGATTGATGCACTGGACGAAGAAACGCGGGCCGAACTGGAAGTGGGGATCCCTTTTGATTCCCTGGAGCAGATCAATGCTTTTTTTGAAAGCTTAGAGAGCTGAAACAATCTCTGCTGAAACGATTACCGGCGCAACAGGCTGATATCTTTTCTTTTGCCTAATTGTCCAAGCCATGGTAGAATAATACTTGTAATCCGAGCGGCAGCTATGCCGCTCGGATTCCGGGCGGAAACGAAAAGATATGTCGGCCGGAAATCAATCAACGATGAAACGGATGGGCAGCGGTTGTGATCATACTCGGCATCGACCCTGGATATGCGATTCTGGGCTATGGCATCATTGATGCTGAAGGCCGGAAAATTCGCCCGGTGGACTATGGCGTAATTGAAACAAAGGCTGGTGAACCGTTTCCGGAACGGCTGGAAAAGCTTTATCTCGGCATGCGGCAACTTGTTGGCATTTATAAGCCGGAGCACATTGTTTTTGAAGAGCTTTTCTTTTATCGCAACACGACGACAGCACTTCCCGTGGGGGCTGGGCGCGGAGTAGCGATGCTTGCCGCACAGCAGTCCGGCGTGCCGCTTTATGAATACACGCCTATGCAGATCAAACTTGCAGTCACGGGCAACGGTCATGCAGACAAGAAGCAGGTGCAGCAGATGGTGCGCGTTCTCTTGAGCCTTCGGGAAATTCCGAAACCAGACGATGCTGCGGATGCGCTTGGCGCTGCAATTTGCCATGCGAATACCTCAAAAGTTGCGGCGGAGGAATTCCGCATTAAATAACAAAACGGATTGGAGAACGGGGACGGCTATGTACGCACACATCAGGGGAACGGTTTCGGAGATCCTGCCGGATCGTGTTGTGTTGGATGCCTGCGGCGTTGGGTACGAGCTTTATTGTTCGGCCCAAACACGCAAATGCCTGCGTGCCGGAGCAGAGCACAAATTGTATGTACATTTTCACATTTCGCTTTCACAGGATGTGATGGCGCTCTATGGCTTTGAAACGCAGGAAGAACGTGCGATGTTCCGCCGGCTGATCGGCGTAACGCGCGTGGGGCCAAAGTTGGCGCTCTCCGTGCTCTCCGTGTTGAGCGTTTCCGACATTGCAGGCGCGATTCTGACCGAAAACGCCGCCGCGTTTGATAAGGTGCCTGGAATGGGCCGCAAAACGGCTGCGCGCGTGTTGCTTGAACTCAAAGAAAAAATCGGAGAGGGCGACATGGCTTCCGTGGGGCTTCCGCAGGCGGCTGCAACAGGGTTAGACATGCGCGGTGAGGCCATCGCGGCGCTTGTATCTCTTGGGTATGACGGAGTGACCGCCGGGCGTGCGGTTGCAGCGGTCGGCGAATGCACAAAGGTAGAAGATATGATTACGCAGGCTTTGCGTGAATTGGCGAAAAGGGGATAGCACTGTATGGAAGAACGGCTCATTTCATCTTCCATGATGATGGAGGATGAACAAATCGAATACAGCCTGCGCCCCAAGTTCCTGAACGAATACATTGGGCAACGCAATGTGAAGGAGCACATGCGCATCTATATTGAGGCGGCAAAGCATCGCAGCGAGCCGCTTGACCATGCACTGCTATACGGCCCGCCGGGCCTTGGAAAAACAACGCTTGCGGCGATCATCGCAAATGAAATGGGGGGAAACCTGCGCGTAACAAGCGGCCCGGCCATCTCCCACGCGGGCGATCTTGCGGCGATTCTTACAAACCTTGCCGCAGGGGATGTTCTGTTCATTGACGAGATCCATCGCTTGAATGCCAGCGTGGAAGAAGTGTTGTATCCTGCGATGGAAGATTTTGCGCTCGATATCATTATCGGCAAAGGACCTTCCGCGCATTCGATCCGGCTCGATCTGCCGCACTTCACACTTGTAGGCGCAACCACCCGTATGGGGCTTCTGACATCTCCCTTGCGGGATCGTTTCGGCATTAAGGAGCAACTTGAAATGTACCCGCCGGAGGATCTCAAACTTATTATTGAACGCAGCGCGGAAATTCTCAACGTTGAGATCGATCCGGAAGGGGCGCTTGAAATTGCATCGCGTTCGCGCGGGACGCCGCGTATCGTCAACCGTCTGCTCAAGCGTGTGCGGGATTATGCGCAGGTGCGAGGCAACGGTGTGATTGATCTTGAAACAGCGAGGGCGGCACTTGAGATGCTTGCTATTGATGAAATCGGCCTTGATGCCGTGGACCGGCGCATGCTTAGCGCCATGATTGAAAAGTTTGGCGGGCGCGCGGTGGGGCTTGATACCATTGCCGCTGCGACAGGCGAGGATGCTACTACCATCGAGGATGTTTACGAGCCGTATCTGTTGCAGCTCGGTTTGATCGCGCGCACGCCGCGCGGCAGGATCGTGATGCCGCAGGGATATATTCACATGGGGTATACGCCGCCTGCGGCGCAGTCCCAGCAGCAGGAGAAGATGAAGTTTTAAGGAGGCCGCATAATGTTTGGACGCAAAGCAAAGGAACTCGAAGAACAATTAGCCCAAAGCGAACAGGAGGTTGCAATCCTTGCAAAAAAGGTAGAGACACTTTCTGCGGCTTTGGAGGAGTTTAAAGCCAAAGAATCCGCCATTTCTGGCGCGCTTACGAACGCGCAGCGCGCGGCGGACAAGGTGGTTGCAGACGCGGAGAAGGAGCGCGGCTTCATCCTTGACGATGCAGAGGAAGAGCGCCGCACGGCAAAAAAAGAAGCGGAGGAGATCATCGCCGATGCCAACCGTGAAGCAGATGCAATCATCGTAAAAGCAAAGGAAAAGGCTCGCGCACTGGCGATGCAGGCGGAGGCATTCATGACGGAATACCGCGCAAATGCTGCGCGGCTGAATGAAAGCCTGCAGGCTGCGGCAACGGCTGCCGCCGTGCAAGCGGAGCAATTCCGTTCCTTCGCATCCGGCACTCGTCTGCAGGGAGAATCGGAGCTTGCAGGGGAATATGCGGATGTTTCCGCACTGCTGGAAGAAAAGGAACTCAACCTGCCTGACGACTATGAAACGCCATCAACGCTGATGAAGAGCATCTATGCGATTGAGAACCGCGAGTTGCCCGAGCAGGAGGCAGCACCGGAGGCGACTGCCTCTGCAGAAGAGGAGCCGGATCGCGTATGGACTGTGAATGAAATCATGGAAGAAGGATCGGCCGAGCCGCTTTCCCCGGACAAGGTGGGCATCACTGCGGAACTTGACGACATCATTAACGATGTGCTGAAGGATTCGTAAGCAAACAGAACAGCATATCCAAACAACATTGCTCGCTGCATAGCGGGCAATGTTTGCGTAATAAACGGACAGAGGCTTTGGAATATAACCGTGTGCTTCCCTTTGCCGCTTTGCAATGTTATAATTTAACGAAGAAGCAATCTCTTACGGGGGTCATTTATATGGTAAAGGATGAAAAACTTTGGATTGCGAAAAGCGGAAGCATGCGCATCTGTATGGAACCCCGCATGTGTAACCGCCATGGCCTCATTGCGGGTGCAAGCGGAACGGGCAAGACGATTACGCTCAAGGTGATGGCAGAATCCTTCAGCGAGTTGGGGGTTCCTGTGTTCCTGGCGGATATTAAAGGCGATCTTGCGGGCATGTGCCGCGCAGGGCAGCATAACGATAGCATGGAAAAACGCATTGCGCGCTTTGACATTCCGGATTGGCGCTACCGCGTATTTCCGACGCGCTTTTGGGATGTTTATGGGGAAGAAGGGCATCCGGTTCGCACAACGGTATCCGAAATGGGGCCGGACCTGCTTGCGCGGCTGATGGATTTGACCGCCGTGCAGACGGATGTGCTCAACCTCGTGTTCCGCATTGCGGACGACCAGGGTCTTCTTTTAATAGATCTGAAGGACCTGCGTGCTATGCTTCGCTATGTCGGCGAGAACCGCTCAGACTACACCATTCAATACGGAAATATGTCCGCACAAAGCCTTGGCGGAATTCAACGCGCATTGCTGGTGCTGGAGGACGCGGGAGGCGATTTGTTTTTTGGCGAGCCTGCAATTGATATTTTCGATTGGATCAAGACCGATGAAAACGGCCGGGGATACATCAACGTTTTGCACAGTGTGAAGCTGGTACAGAACCAAACGCTGTATGCAACGTTCCTGCTTTTTCTGATGTCCGAACTGTTTGAACGTCTCCCGGAAGCAGGAGATCCGGAAAAACCGAAGATCGTATTCTTCTTTGACGAAGCGCATTTGCTTTTCAACGATGCCCCCAAGGTGCTTTTACAAAAGGTCGAGCAAGTGGTAAAGCTGATCCGTTCAAAAGGGGTAGGCATTTATTTTATTTCGCAAAGCCCAAGCGATATCCCTGATTCCGTCCTCGCTCAGCTTTCTAACCGTGTGCAGCACGCTCTTCGCGCTTATACGCCCGCAGAGCAAAAGGCGGTGCGCACGGCGGCAGAGACATTCCGCCCGAACCCGGCATTTAAAACGGAGGATGTTATTACGGAGCTTGGCGTGGGTGAAGCGCTTGTCTCTTTTTTGGATGCAGAAGGGCGGCCAGGCATTGTGGAACGGGCGTTTATCCTGCCGCCGCAAAGCCTGATGGGGACCATAACGGAAGAGCAGCGCAGTGCCGTAATGCAAAAGAGCGGAATGGGTGAAAAGTATGATGACCGGGTCGACCGGGAATCCGCTTATGAGCATTTTCAGGAGCTGCATGAGGGAGAACAGGCAGAAAAGCAAAAAGAGGAGAAATCTGCGGAAAAAGAGCGGGAGAAGCAGACGAAAAAATCGAACGGGGCGTCCACGGAAAAACGGAAGACAGCAAGCAAAACAAGCAAGGCGCTTTCCAAAGCTACATCGAGTGCCATGAATACCATTGGCCGGGAGATGGGAAAGAAAATCGTGCGCGGGCTGTTCGGCTCAATTAAGTGGTGAGATAAGGCGTTTGACACAGCATGAAACAAAAAAAGCTTTGCAGCATACCATAGAACATATAAAAAAGAGGGGAAGCGGTGAAAACCGCTTCCCCTCTTTGCAGAGTTGTTGTTATTCCGCAAGCTCTGCTGCGCGCAGAAGAGCGGCATCAATTTGCGGGCAGATGTTCTTAGACCCGATTTTTTCCAACAGACCGGATTTTTCCAACATCTTGCGCGGCTGCTCATTGAGGTGGGAAAGAATAAGCACAATCCCGGCCTCCGTGCACTGCGCAAAAAGGCGTTCAAGGTTTCGTAGACCCGTGCTGTCGATGGCGGTTACACCCTTCATGCGCAGCACGATGCAATTCTTTCCGGTTTCGGCTGAAACTTTTAAAATTTCATCCGCAGCACCGAAAAAGAGAGGGCCGCTGAGCTCATAAACCGCAGCGTTTGGGGAAATGTTTTTGAATGCGCTGTTATCGGCATTGTCCTCCCATTTGCGCAATTTCGTGGTGTCGCTCATGCGTTTCATGAAAAGCACACAGGTCAATATGAGCCCAACCTCGATGGCGATTACAAGATCGAACACCACCGTGAGCAGGAATGTAAGCACCAACACAAGCACATCGCTTTTGGGCGCTGTCTTTATGATCCGGGCAAACTGCCTCCATTCGCTCATGTTGTAAGCAACCATAAGCAGGATCGCCGCGATCGCAGGCATCGGAATCAGCGCTGCGTAGGGCATAAGCACTACAAGAATAAGCAACAGGACCACCGCATGAACAATGCCGACCACCGGCGTCCGGCCCCCGTTCTTGATGTTTGCTGCCGTTCTGGCAATTGCGCCCGTAGCGGGAATGCCGCCAAACAATGCCGAGCCAATGTTGCCGATCCCCTGCGCCACAAGTTCCATGTTGGAGTTGTGCTTTGAACCGATCATTCCATCCGCAACAACGCAGGAAAGCAGGGATTCGATTGCGGCAAGCACGGCAATGGTAAGCGCGTCCGGCAAAAGCGCTCCAACTGCAGAAAAGCTGAATTCCGGAAGCGTGAAAGCGGGTAGGCTGCTGCTGATGGAGTACAGATCTCCAATGGTGTTTACAGGGAGGTTACAAAGCTTCACCAGCAGTACGCTTGCAACAATTGCAATGAGGGAACCCGGAATTCGCCGGCTGATACGCGGCCAAAAAATAAGGATCAGCAGACAAAGCGCACCGACAAGAAGCGCATACGGATTAAAAGTGGAAAAGTTTTCGGCAAGCGCTTTCGCTTTTTCCATGGTTTCAACGGCAACTGTGCCAGCGGCGTAAGTTACGCCAAAGAAATCCTTAAGCTGGCCAATCAGGATTGTCACTGCGATGCCAGAGGTGAAGCCCGTCGTTATGGTAAAGGGAATAAATCGGATGAGGTTGCCAAGCTTAAAAAGACCCATCAAAACCAGGATGATACCGGCCATAACGGTAGCAAGTGCAAGCCCGCTCATTCCATTCCGTGCAACGATGCCTGCAACGATTGTGGCAAAGGCCGCTGTGGGGCCGGAAATCTGTACCTTGCTGCCGCCGAGCGCAGCGATCAGGAACCCTGCGACGATTGCCGTATAGAGTCCCTGCTCCGGATTCACACCTGAGGCAAGCGCGAGCGCAATGGAAAGCGGGAGCGCGATGATGGCAACAATTACGCCCGCAATCAGGTCTTTGATGAGCTGATCCTTGCTGTAACTTCGGAGGGAAAGCAGAAGCTCGGGTTTGAACGAATTCATGAAACAACCTTCTTCCGAGGCCGCATAGTTTTGCTGAAGCAGCGACCGGGAGCCATTGTATCAAAATTCTTAACATGAAACAAGGGGGAGAAGGAAAAAGGAAAGGGCGCCCCTCGCAGAAGCGCCCTGAAAAACGAAGGGATTGGATGCGTTAATGCTTTTTAGAACAGCGGCGTTGAACCAACTTCACCAGCTCTACAATCGGGATCACAATTACCGCAAGGCCAATGGCGATGCCGTATTCCAGTGCGTTGATATGCTCGAAACCGAAAGCATCCGAAATGCCCGGGAGATAAATTACGGCTGTGGTCAGCACGAGGCTCAATGCCATAGCCCCCCAAAGGACGGGATTCTGTGAATGCAATTTGAATACGCTGCCGCGTTGACTGCGCAGATTAAAGCTGTGGAAAATCTCAGCCATGCTCATCGTAAGAAACGCCATGGTGACACCATCTGCACTCTGCGCAATCTCCCAGACGCCGGATTCGATGCGGTGCCCGATGAAGTATGCGGCCATCGTCACAAGCGTGACGAGGAAGCCCTGATAGGCAACATCAAATCCGAGTCCCCCGGAAAAAATTCCGTCCTTTGCACTGCGCGGTTGGCGGCGCATCAGATCGGGTTCGCCTTTTTCCATGCCGAGTGCAAGAGCCGGGAAGCAGTCGGTAATCAGGTTGATCCAAAGCAGGTGCACAGGCTCCAGAATCACGAAGCCGAAAAGCGTAGCGAAGAACACGCTGAGCACCTCGCTCATATTGGAGCCGAGCAGGAATTGGATGGACTTGCGGATGTTATCATAAATGCGGCGGCCTTCGCCAACCGCGCCAACAATGGTGGCAAAATTGTCGTCTGCAAGCACCATGTCAGCAACGTTTTTCGTTACATCCGTTCCGGTGATTCCCATGCCGACACCGATATCTGCGCTTTTGATGCTGGGGGCATCGTTCACGCCATCGCCGGTCATGGCTGTGATGCAGCCATGCTTACGCCAAGCATTAACAATGCGTACTTTGTGTTCGGGCTGCACGCGGGCATATACGCTGTAATGGTCGATCGTGCGGCTGAATTCCTCGTCGCTGATGTCATTGAGCTCAGCTCCGGTAATAGCCTGGCGTTCGTCCGTGAGTATGCCAAGTTGCTTTGCGATTGCAACCGCAGTGTCACGGTGGTCGCCGGTAATCATCACTGGGCGGATGCCCGCGGTGCGGCATTCTTCAATTGCTGCCTTAACTTCGGGGCGAATGGGATCGATCATGCCTGCAAGGCCGAGGAAAGTAAGCTCCTGCTCCAATGCCGCCGGCGTAAGGTCGGCGGGCAGCGCAGCGTAGGAGCGGCGCGCCGCACAGAGCACGCGAAGCGCCTGATCAGCCATGGCCTTGTTTGCGGCAAGGATTTCAGCGCGAACCGCGTCCGTAAGGGGCAGTTCCTGCCCATCCTTTAAATAAGCTGTGCAACGCTTTAAAACCTCATCCGGCGCACCTTTGGTGTATTGCACGATGCCACCTTCAGCCTTATGAAGCGTGCTCATCATTTTCCGCATGCTGTCAAACGGAGCTTCCTCAATGCGGGGCGTGTTCCTTTCAAGCGAGGCTTTTGCAAGGTTAAGGCGTGTCGCCCAGTTGACAAGCGCACACTCGGTCGGTTCACCAACTGCTTCGCCGCTTTCGTCCGGGGTTGCGTCCGAACAAAGCGCCATGGCTTCAGCCGTAGCGCGTTCGTCGCCATAATGGTCTACGACCGTCATTTTGTTTTGCGTCAGCGTGCCGGTTTTGTCGCTGCAAATCACCTGCGCGCAGCCAAGCGTTTCAACCGCGGTAAGCCTGCGGATGACTGCGTTTCGCTTTGACATGTTGGTCACACCGATGGAAAGCACAATTGTCACCACTGTCGCGAGTCCTTCCGGAATTGCCGCGACAGCAAGGCTCACAGCAACCATGAACGTGCTGATGACGACATCAAGATGAAAATCTCCCGCTTTTAAAAGGCTGAATGCAAAGATAAATATGCAGATGCCAAGCACGATCCAGCTGAGGATTTTACTCAGTTGAGCGAGCTTGAGCTGCAGCGGTGTCTGGCCGTCCTCTGCAGCGGAAAGGGCGTCCGCAATCTTGCCCATCTCCGTTTCCATTCCGGTTGCAGTAATCATGGCGCGGCCGCGCCCATAAACGACAGTGCTGCCCATATAGACCATATTGCGCCTGTCGCCCAGAGGAACATCAGATTCACCTGCCGCAATAGCTTCTGCGGTTTTGTCAACGGGCACGCTTTCACCGGTCAGCGCGGCTTCTTCTGCTTTCAAACTGGCAGACTCTAAAATGCGTGCATCTGCAGGGACGGCGTCGCCTGCTTCAAGAATAATTACGTCTCCGGGTACGAGCAAGTCACTTTTGATGGACATCTGCCTGCCGTCGCGCAGCACCTTGCTGGTCGCAGCCGTCATTGCCTGCAGCGCTTCAATGGCCTTCTCCGCCTTGCTTTCCTGATAAACGCCCAGCACGGCGTTGATGAGCACGACGATCAGGATGATGAATACGTCTGCAAAGCTTTCGTTGCTGTATGCAGCCGTAAGGCCGGAAACCGCTGCTGCTACGAGCAAGATAATGATCATCGGGTCTTTCAACTGGGCAAAGAAACGCTGCAACAACGTCTCTTTCTTGGGCTCGGCAAGCTTGTTTGGGCCGTATTTTGTCAGCCGCGCTTCGGCGTCACGGGCAGAAAGCCCAGCTTGCTCAGATTCAAAGTGTTTGAGCACCTTAGCGGATTCCTCGCAATAATACTTCAACTGGAGTCCCTTCCTTTCTTGCATTTCATAATTAATATTTCACCTTGCAGGATGAAAAAACTCATGTGCAGAATATTCTGCACATGAGTCTCGTCTTTTCATTTAAGCCAGGCGGTAAGCGCCATGATGTTGAACTTAAACCATGCCGGACGCATGGTAACTACTCCCTCATGAAATATTTAATTATAATCCCATTATACGGATATACCGAGAAAAAGCAAGAGGAGAATGAGCAAAGAATGTTGAGAAGTTGTGAAGAATAATATGTCCCGGCGAGTGTACCAATAATTCTGCATTTTATGGAAACAAAGGAATGAGCGCTCATACGCTGCGACACAAACCGGACCTGCATCGTTTGCACACAGGTCCGGGGCTCTGGCCCTTTGCAGCCGCGTTTACCGCATTGTGGGATCGGGTATCAAGGCGGAACGCAATTAGCGCATTATTCAAACATATCGCGCGAAGCAGGTTTTTCTTCACGCGGGAATATACTTAGCACTGCGCCGTCATATGCGGCGAGCGCGACAGCGGAAGGATCGGGGTACCCTTGCGCATTCAGCTGCTTCCCCAGCCAAGTTTCGTTGAATCCGATGGCTTTGAGGTTATCATGCAGAATCGATCCATCCAAAATCAGGCTGACGGATAGATTCTCTGCCTGCAATGTAATTTGCATATCATGTGGCCGGAGCGGCCTCGTTTCTGACTTTTGCAAGAAGCTTAACTTTCCGTTTGCTTCCAACAGTACAGCATGTAGGTCATTTAAATTAAAAAAACCATTTGTGCGGCATTGCATCAGGAATTCCGAAAGGTCAATATGCGCCTTTTTGAGGTTGGCGCGATAAAACTTCCCGCGGCTGAACAACAGAAGGCTTCCGCCCGACAGGACACGCCGGGCGCGAAGGCTTTTGCTTGTTACAAATGAAATCAGCACGGTAATTGCAGCGTAGACAACAATCGCAAAAAGAGGCTTCAGCAAGTCCTCCTGAGCGGTTGCCATCTCCGCCGCAATGGAACCAATTGTAATGCCGTTTACATAGTCAAACATGCTTAATTGTGACATTTGGCGGTTTCCCATCAGCTTTGTTGCAATAAACAGGACGACAATTGAAAAAAAGGCGCTAAGTCCAATTTGTATAAAATCGTGTAACTCCATTCTACGGACTCCTTTCAAGCAGCGCTGTTCATCCCTTTTTTTGTGCTGCTGTTTATGGTATAATTTATATACAGTAGGTAATATCGGCACGGAGGTGGAGGTTCCATGGCGTTTTTTTCGGATGGCTTCACAAAAAGCAAGCTCATGGTGCTCTACTTTTTGAATGAGCTTTCCGTTGATTTGACAAAGGAACAGATTGCAACATTTTCAGCTGCATACGAGTTGATTCCGTATTTTGAGCTGCAAAGTGCGATTTATGAGCTTGAAGAAGAAGGCTTTCTTGCTGCTGTTCCTCGCCCTTATGGCCAAGCATATTGCCTTACACCAAAGGGGAAGGAAACGCTTGGCATGTTTGTAGAGCGGCTGCCGCAATCCGTGCGGGATGACCTTACGGATTACGCTGACGCTTGCCGCGAGAAACTGCGCAGAGAAACACAGTTTTCCGCAGCAAGCGAAAAGGTAGGCGTAGGCGGGGCATACCGCACCACACTGCGTGCGATGGAGCAAAGCGGTGATTTGCTGCAGATTTCCATCCTGCTGCCAGATGCAGCCTCCGCAAAGCATGCGGCGGCTGTTTGGCCCGAACGGGCGCAGGCAATTTATACCGCAATTCTTTCAGAGCTTTTGGCTAAGAAGGAGTGACCTTCTTTAAACAAAGGCAAGCATTTGCTCCATATGTTTTAGGTGGGCGTTCTTGAGCCGCTCGCCTAGTTCAAGTACGGCTTCTTCGGCATCCTCTGCTTCGTGGAGCGCCTTTGTGATGTCAATCAGGCCGGTTACATTCCCCCGCACGAGCATTTCTGCCATATGGGATGACGTTTTGTCGATCCGCAGATGGAGTGCGATGGAAGAAAAGATCGGCTTTTTTTCAAAAGGGCCGTATTCCTGTGCAAGGATGCCATGCGTGTTCAGCTCATCGTGCGCCTCCTGCATGATGGTGTGATATACCGTGAAATGATCTGCCATCAGATTACGGAACGAAGCATCCTCGCAGCGCCTGATAAGCCTGCCGAGAACTGCGCGCTCAAGTTCGGAATTCTTGTAGATTTCCATTAAAAGTTCAGCGTTTTGATCCATTGTGATCACCTCCGCACTTAGTTTCGGATGTGGCCGGGGAAAATATGCGCGCTTGCAAGAGCACAAAGCAGTGTATTATACTATTAGTTATGCCAATTACAGAAGTTGGTTTAGCAGTGGAGGAAAAGAATGGCAAAAGATTACAGCGTAAGCGATATCAAAGTCATGGAAGGCCTTGAAGCTGTCCGTATGCGGCCGGGTATGTATATCGGCAGCACAGGAATGCGCGGCCTGCATCATATGCTTTGGGAAATCGTTGATAATGCTGTGGACGAGGCGGCAAATGGGTATGCAAGCGAAATTTCTATTACGCTGCATCGTGACAATTCCGTTACCGTAGAGGATAATGGACGCGGTATTCCGGTTGGTATCCATGAAAAACTGGGCGTGAGTGGTGTGGAGGTAGTTTTCACGCAATTGCACGCAGGCGGTAAATTCGATAACGTCTCCTATGGCTATTCCGGCGGTTTGCATGGCGTGGGCGCGTCCGTCGTAAACGCGCTTTCGGAGTGGGTAGACGTAGAGGTATGCACCGAAGGCCGTGCATATGAACAGAAGTTCCGCAGCTACCGGGACAGCGAAGGAAAAATGCATTCAGGAAAGCCTGTAGCTCCGCTTGCAGAGACGGGAAGAACGCGCAGGCAGGGCTCTAAGATTTCCTTTTTGCCGGATAAAGAAGTGTTTGAAACGCTTGAAATGAATTATGATACCATTGTAAAGCGGCTGCGTGAGCTTGCTTACTTAAACCGAGGTATCCTATTTCGCATTTCTGATGAACGCGAGCGTGGGAAACAAAAGGGCGCGGAATTCAAATTTGAAGGTGGCCTTTCGGATTTTGTAAAATACCTCAATGAGGATAAGACTGCGCTTTATGAAGAACCGCTGCACATTAAGGGGAAGAAGGATGACATCCAGGTCGAAATTGCGATGCAGCACAATGATGGCTATTCCGAAAGCATATTTTCCTATGTAAACAATATCCCGACGACCGAGGGAGGCACGCACGAAACGGGCTTTAAGGCCGCATTGACAAAAATCCTGAACGATTATTGCCGCAAGAACGGAATTTTAAAGGACAGGGATCCTTCACTTTCCGGCGAGGATTTCCGCGAAGGCCTAACGGCTGTGATTTCGCTTAAAATGCATACAATCCAGTTTGAAGGGCAAACGAAAACGCGCCTTGGGAACACGGAAGCACGCCCTGCTGTGGAATACGTAATGGGTGAGATGCTCGTGCCGCTGTTGGAAGATTTAAAGAATGCGGATACGGCGAACAAAATTGCGGAAAAAGCTGTGAAAGCCGCTCACGTGCGCGAAACAGCACGCAAAGCGAAAAGCATGGCGCGCGAGAAAAGCAAACTTGAAAACGCACCGCTTGTCGGAAAGCTTTCCAGTTGTACCGGACGAAACGCGCAGCTCAATGAACTTTTCATCGTGGAGGGCGACTCTGCAGGCGGCAGCGCAAAACAAGGGCGCGACAGGCGCTTTCAGGCGATCCTGCCGCTGCGAGGCAAACCGCTTAATGTGGAGAAAAAACGGTTGGATCAGGTGCTTGCAAATGAGGAATTCCGATCCATTATTACCGCGCTTGGCACGGGGATCGGGGAAGGCTTTACCCTTGAAAACCTGAAGTATAACAAGATCATCATCCTTTCGGATGCAGATCAGGATGGTGCGCATATCCGGGCCATCCTGCTAACGTTCTTTTATCGTTATATGCGCGAACTGATTATGGACGGGCATGTGTACATCGGCCAACCACCGCTTTATAAGGTTCAAAAAGGCAAGGATGCGCAATATGTTTATGATGACGCCGCGCTTGCAAAGGCTTTGAAAGGCGTCGGAAAAAACTATACGCTGCAGCGATACAAGGGACTGGGGGAGATGAACCCGGAACAGTTGTGGGAAACGACTATGAATCCCGAACATCGCTCGCTTGTTCAGGTAACCATTGAAGATGCTGCGGACGTTGAACACATCGTCACCATCCTTATGGGGGATAAGGTTGCGCCGCGCAAAGAATATATCAGCGAATTTGCAGATTTCAATAAACTGGATACGTTTGAAAGCCGGGTTGCTGCGCAGCCTGATCAGGAGGGATAACGCGAATGGCAAGAAAAAACGATACACCGCCCACGACGCTTGGGGAAAGAATTGTCATCCGTGGTATGGAGGATGTGATGCACAACTCCATGATTCCCTATGCGGAGCATGTTATTTTGGAACGCGCTCTGCCGCGTGTGGAGGATGGCTTAAAACCGGTGCAGCGCCGTATCCTTTACACGATGATGGGCCTTGGCGTAACACCGGACAAGCCGCACAGGAAGAGCGCGCGCATTGTGGGCGATTGCCTTGGTAAATATCATCCGCATGGCGACAGCTCTGTTTATGATGCAATGGTGCGCATGGCGCAGAACTTCAATATGCAAATGCCGCTTGTGGATGGGCATGGCAATTTCGGTTCCGTGGATGGCGACAGTGCAGCTGCGATGCGCTATACGGAAGCACGCATGACGCCGCTTGCGCTGGAGCTTCTTCGAGACATCGAAAAGGATACCGTGAAGTTCAGCCTGAATTTCGACGATACGCAAAAGGAACCGGATCTGTTGCCGGGCCGCTTCCCGAATCTGCTTGTGAATGGGGCAAGCGGCATTGCGGTTGGCCTTGCAACGAATATCCCGCCGCATAATTTCAATGAGGCAATCAATGCCGTGATTGCTCAGATGGATCATCCGGACATCAGCCTTGACGAGCTGATGAAGATTATCCCATGCCCGGATTTTCCTACCGGAGCCTATCTTCTTGACTCCGAGGAAATTCGCGCTGCATACGAAACAGGGCGCGGCAAGCTGACAATGCGGGCAAAAACAGAAATTGAAACGCTTAAAAACGGGAAAAGCCTCATCGTTGTGCATGAACTGCCATATCAGGTCAATAAAGCAAAAGCGCTTGAGGAAATCCTTCGCGTCGCACAGGAGAAAAAGACGCTTTTTGCCGGCATCAGCGACATTCGGGATGAGTCCGACCGCATGGGAATGCGCGCCGTAATCGAAGTCAAAAAGGACGCGGATGCGGAAAAAATCCTGCAATACCTTTATAAATACTCCGATCTTCAAATGACGTTCGGCGTGAACATGGTCGCGATTGCTGAGGGAAAACCACAGCAGATGGGCTTGAAAAAACTGATCGCTTATTACATCGCCCATCAGGAAGATGTCGTCACGCGGCGCACGCAGTTTGATCTTGATGCAGCCGAGCGGCGCGAGCATATCCTTGAGGGCCTGATGGTAGCCATCCTCAACATTGATGAGGTGATTGCGCTCATCCGCGCATCGAAAACGCCGAAAGAAGCGCGCGATGGATTGATGCAGCGCTTTGCTTTGAGCGAAATTCAGGCGCAGGCGATCCTCGATTTGCGTCTCCAACGCTTAACGAATCTGGAATTGTTGGCAATTGAAAAAGAATACAAGGATGTCAAAAAGAAAATCCAGGAGCTCAAAGCGATTTTGAATTCCAGAGACAAGCTGCGCGCTGTCATTAAAGCAGAATTGACAGAGATTCGTGATCAATACAGTACGCCACGGCGAACAAGGCTGATCCACGCGGAAAAAATGGATGTTGTACCCGAACTTGAAACCAAAGTTTCGGAGGATGCGTTTGTTTTGTTGCTGGACGGTGCGCGCATCCGCCGCAGCTCCAAACGGATGCAGCCTGTTGAAGGAGAGCGTGTTCTTGCGGAGGTTGACAGCAGAACAGACCGGCGCATCAAACTGTTCACAAACCTTGGTGCGTGTTTTACGCTTCCTGTGGATGAAATCCCAGAATCCAAACCGGGCGGACGGCCGACAAACCTGAATTCCATCCTGACGCTGGAAAAGGACGAAGTGGTCGTCGCATGCATGGAAGAAGTGCAATCCGGAGCGCTCTATTTCTTTACAAAGCAGGGCAATGTAAAATTGACGGATGCTGCGGAGTATCTGACACGCACACGCCGCGTGCAGGCGATTGCACTCAAGGATGGAGATGCTTTACTGGGCGTGCAGCCCCGCAAGGCAGATACGACCCTCCTCATCACAAGGCTTGGCATGAGCATCCGTTTTGAGACGGACTCCGTGCCGCAGATGGGACGGGTGGCCGGCGGCGTAAAATGTATCAAGCTTGATGCGGGAGATGAAGTCTGCTTCTTCGAGCAAATCGGTGAGGATGGTGAAATCCTGATCCTGACCGACCGTGGCTATGCGAAACGCAGCTTCGTGTTCGATTATGATGTGCAGGGGCGCAACGGCAAGGGCCTAAAAACGTTTGACTTTAAAAAGAACGGCAGCAACGGAACCTGCATTGCAGCAGCCTTTTATGTTAAAATGCCGTTTGACTTTATCGTGGAACAAAAGCATGGCACGAAAACGGACGTTAACACAGAACTCGTGCGCATTGATGCGCGCGCCGGAAAGGGAATGCTGTTGGTGATGGCGCTTCTGGATGATGTTGTTACTTTCGCATATCCGAAGCAGGATACTGACACATAACAAGCGCGTTTTGTTCATACCTATAACCATTCCAAACGAATGGAGAAATATGATATGGACAAAGGATACGAGAACAACCGCGCGCGCATGGCGGGAACGATTGTTGGGGATGTAAGGTTGGATCACACTTTGTATGGCGAAGCATTCTATTCGATGCACCTTTCGATTCCCCGGCTGAGCGGCGTAATGGATGTCCTGCCGCTGATTGTACCGGGAAGGCTGTTCAATCAGATGCCCATGGAAGGAGATCTCATAGAGATGGAGGGGCAGGTGCGCTCCTATAATAAACGTATTGCAGAGGGAAGCCGCCTGGTGGTGACGCTCTTTGCGCGCAGTTTCCTCATGCAGACTCCTGAAACGTTTGAACCGTGCAATGAGGTTATGCTTTGCGGATATCTTTGCAAACCTGCAAATTTTCGGACAACTCCCTTCTCCAGGGAAATTGCGGATCTTTTGCTTGCAGTGAACCGTTCTTATCATAAGTCCGATTATTTGCCGTGCATTGCATGGGGACGCAATGCACGCTTTACACGCAGCCTTTCGGTGGGAGAGCGCATCTGCCTTACGGGGCGCCTGCAAAGCCGCGCTTATCAGAAATGCTATGAGGACGGCACGGTTGACGAACGGACGACGTATGAGGTTTCCTGCTCATCGCTCGAGCTGATGTCATAAATAAAGTGTTTACAAAGGAGAAGAAGCAATGCGTATTGTGCGTGCAGCGTATCAAAACGAACGATTCTATGCCATTTTAGAGGCGGAGCGGGTAATCCGGCTGACGGGTACGCCCTATGCAGGCATCGTGCATGACGGGCGGGAATATGCGCTGGAGGACGTCCGGCTGATTGCGCCTGCGGAGCCTACAAAAATCGTATGTGTCGGGAAAAACTATAAGGCACATGCAGACGAGATGAAGGAAGGGCAGCCTGAAGAACCCTTGCTGTTCCTGAAACCCAGCACCTGTATTGTCGGAAATGAAGAAACGGTAGTATACCCCAACCTGAGCAAGCGCGTAGATTATGAAGCCGAGCTTGGCGTGGTCATCGGCAGGGCAGCACATGCGGTTCAACCCGGCCATGCTCACGAATATATTTTCGGCTATACCTGCCTGAATGATGTTACAGCACGTGATATTCAAAAGGGTGATGGACAATGGACGCGCGGCAAGGGCTTTGATACCTTCTGCCCGATCGGTCCCTGGATTGAGACGGAATTCGATGCGGGAAACGCCCGTGTGCGCTCCATATTAAACGGTGAGGTGCGGCAGGATTCTACCACAGCGATGATGACGCACAGCATTGATAAACTCATTTGCTATATGTCCGCCTGCATGACATTGCTTCCGGGCGATGTGATTGCAACCGGTACTCCGGAAGGGATTGGCCCAATGCAGCGCGGGGACGTGATTGAAGTGGAAATTGAAGGGATCGGAACGCTGAAAAACAGGATTGTTTAGCCGTTCTGAAATTTGAGAAACAAAGGATGAAACCTGCCCTATGGCAATGGATGGATTGAATCTGCATGCGTCCGTGTTTGAAATGCAACGTGCAATTGTCGGAGGAAAAATTGATAAAGTGCAGCAGCCCGAACGTGACGAACTGCTGTTGGGCGTGCATGCGGGCGGCGGCAACTTCAAACTGCTGCTTTCGGCATCGGCAGCGAATACGCGGGCACACCTTACGCAAATAAAACGAAACAATCCGGTTGATGCGCCGATGTTTTGCATGCTGCTGCGTAAACGAATTTTGGGTGGCAGGATTATTTCGGCCGAGCAGCCGAGTTTTGACCGCGTGCTGGTTCTGACAATTGAAGCGCATAATGATCTAGGCGACCTTGTGCCCTATCAGCTAATTTCAGAGATCATGGGGAAGCATTCCAACATTGTGCTTGTGAACGAACGCGGCGTGATTGTGGATGCGATCCGCCACGTTGGCGTGGGGATGTCCAATGTGCGCCTGATATTACCGGGAATTCCGTATGAGCTTCCGCCGCAGCAGGATAAAATGGATCCGCGCAAAGCGGAAAAAGCGGATTTTCTTCAGGTGCTTTCACAGGGAGGGCGCGTTGATAAACGGCTTTCGGGCGCTTTTTTCGGCCTTGCTCCCGCAATGGCTGCTGCGCTCGCCGCGCGTGTAACGGAAGAAACCACCTGTGAAGCACTTGATGACGCAACACGGGGTGACCTTGCAGAAAACCTTTTTTTGTTTTATCGCACACTTGAGGCAGGAGAGTTCATACCAGCGCTTGCGCTCAATACATTCGATGAACCCATCGCTGTATATCCGTTTGTGCCAAGCGATGTGCGCTCCCGTCCCGCCGAAAGCATTGGCGCGGCATATGATGCTTTTTGCGCACAGCACGACATTTATGAACGGATGCAGCGCCATGGGGCATCGGTCCGCAAAGTGCTGCAAAACAATATTGAGCGCTGTGAAAAGAAACTTTCGTTGTATGCGGAGGCCATGAACGCAACGGAGAGCATGGAACGGAACCGCCTTTACGGCGAACTGCTTACGGCAAACCTGCATTCCCTCAAGCAGAACGGAAAAGCGGCAGCTGTGCTTAATTACTATCTTGACCCGCCCGCTATGATTGAAATTCCGCTTGATCCACGGTTTTCCATTGGTGATAATGCGCAGCGGTACTATAAAAAATATCAAAAACAAAAAGCGGCGCGTGATATGGCGGGTGCGCAACGTGAGCAGACGCTTGCGGAGCTTGCGTATCTGGAAGGCCAGCTGGACAACCTCGGAAAATGTGCGGGCGATGCGGAGCTTTCGGAGCTTGTGGAAGAACTTCGGGAACAGGGGTATCTCAAACGGGAAAAAGGAGCAAAAAAAACGAAGAAGCAGGAAGTATCCAACCCCATGTGCTTTCAGGCTTCAGACGGATGCGCACGCATTTACGTCGGCAAAAATAATCGCCAGAATGATACGCTGACGCTGCGTTTTGCAGAGGGGGAAGACATTTGGATGCATACGAAGAACATTCCCGGCTCACATGTCATCATCAAATGCAATGGAGAGCCGTCTGATCAGACGCTTCATGAGGCCGCGATGCTTGCTGCATATTACAGCCGTGCACGGGGCGGAGCAAACGTGCCGGTGGATTATACGCCGCGGAAATACGTAAAGAAGCCCGCTGGGGCAAAGCCGGGTATGGTGATTTACTCCACCAACCGCACAGCCTATGTTACGCCGGAGGAGGCGCTCATCAAAACCTTGAGGCCGGTTGCACCATAATTGCCGCGTCCGCCTCGAATACCGTCATTTTCCCTCCATACATCGAATAAGCTTATGGTAAATAAGCCTGAAATGAATGGAGGGTCTTTTATGTTCAAAAGGCTTTTATGCGGCCTCACCGCGATAGCTTTGCTTGCCTGCGCGGCAGGCTGCAGGCAGGAGGCGGTGGGGGATCCGTTGGAAAACGAGGCGGACGGACAGAATCTGGAACATAGCACCAGCTCAGGAAACGAGGGATACCGGCGCACGGTGCTGTATTATGCGACGGACGATGGCTTTGTTGTTCCCGTCATGAAAATGATTCCTTGGGAGGAGGGGATCGGAAAAGCTGCGCTCGGCTATTTAATGGATACGGATGCGAACCGTGCTTCCGCTGCACTCATGGGCTTGAAAACAGTGATCCCGGAAGGCACGGAACTTTCCCTGCGCATTGACAGCAAGGGAGAAGCGACACTTGATTTTTCCGGCTTTACGCCACATGCCTCAGTTGAAGAAGAGCGCACGATGGTGACGGCAGTCGTTAACACGCTTGCGGAGTTTTCTTCCATTAATTCCGTGCGCATCACACTGGATGGGCAGAAGGTTTCTACGCTTCCGAATGGAACGAATGTAAAGCAGGCCATGACGCCGTTTGCGCTGAACACGGAAGATGGGGAAATCAGTGCTGGCACGGAAGGCGTAACGGCGCTTACGCTATATTTCCCTAACCGCAGCGCAAGCCTGAATGTCCCCGTAACGCGCTATACGGAGGAGGGCACAGGCATTGAAACCGCAATGCGTGCGCTCATCAAAGGGCCGGAAAATGCTGCGCTACGCTGCTGCTTTCCAGAAGGGACAGAACTTATTTCGGCTGATCTGTTTGATGGAGTGGCCACTGTCAACGTAAGCGCAGAGTTCCTTTCGGCCCAATATACCGAAGGGCTCGATGCCGCAGCATATACGACGATGTACCTGACCGCCAGCGCTTTGGAGCCTATTTATGAACTCAACATTCTTGTGGAGGGCGAGCCGTATGAATTCAACGCTGCGGTCAGTGCACCGCTGTATGTGAACGAGTTCGCTTCGCTGGGTGGATGAAACAGAAAAAGTGTGTTACAATGCATAGGATGCGGCGTATGGCGCATCCTAACTTATTTTAACGACGGAGAAAAAGACGAATGAGGCTTGTTATCGCATCCAACAATGCGCATAAGGTCGCGGAGATCAAGGCGATCCTTGCACCGTACTATGATGAAATCCTGTCCCTGAAGGATGCCGGCATTACAATTGACGTAGTGGAGGATGGGGAAACCTTTGAGGATAATGCCCGCAAAAAAGCAGAAGAAGTGCTCGCTGTGGCGCATGCGGATGCGGTCCTGTCGGATGACAGCGGCCTGATGGTAGATGCACTCGGCGGTGCGCCTGGCGTTTATAGCGCACGCTATGCCGGCGAGGGGCATGACGATGCTGCGAACAACGCAAAACTGCTTGAAGCTATGCAATCTGTGCCGGACGGCGCACGTGCTTGCCGGTTTGTAAGCGCAATCGCGCTTGCGCGGCGCGGGCGTCAAACGCTGATACGGTTGGGTGAAGTGGAAGGAACGCTCTTGCGCGCACCGCGCGGCACAGACGGCTTCGGCTACGATCCGCTGTTCTATTATGAGCCTGCTGGAAGAACATTTGCAGAACTCAGCGCTTGCGAAAAGAACCTTGTCAGCCATCGCAAACGCGGGCTTGAGGCCGTGCGTGCGGCATTGGAAGCGGAGCGAGCATAAGAATGCGCATCGGTGTAATCAGCGACACGCACGGATCTGCTTTTGGCATTGAGCGCGCGGTTCGGGCGCTCCCGGATGTTGAAGTATGGATCCATTTGGGCGATGTTGTCCCGGATGTGCGCACACTGGAAAAACGTGCCGGCGTGCCGGTGTATTCTGTGCGCGGCAATTGTGATTTTGATGCGCGCCTCGCTGCGGAGCAGATCTTGACGCTTGAGGGCGTGCGTATTTTTGCATGCCACGGGCACCAATATGGTGTCCGCTATGATCGTACCCGCCTTTTCTACCGTGCAGAGGAACTCAAATGCACGCTTGCGCTTTACGGGCATACGCATGTTTCACTGCTTGAAGCGAGCGGCGCGTTGCTTGCGCTCAATCCAGGAAGCCCCACATCACCAAGAGAAGGGCGCGCACCTTCGGCCGCCCTTCTCAAAATTGAAAACGGAACGATATATCCGGAAATCGTGTTGGTCTAGCGGGAACAGCAGCATATGTCAGGCATGAGTGCGCCAAAGCACGAGCTTCTTTTCCAAATAGGCAACGCCGTAATACATGACGGCTGCAAGTACGCAGAGCACAACGATGCTTGTCATCACAAGGTCGAGCTTAAAAACTTGGCCACCATAAACGATTAAATAGCCGAGACCGGCCTTTGAAACAAGATATTCGCCGACAATTACACCAACCCAGCTCATGCCAACGCTGATTTTAAGCGCGCTCATAATCGTAGGAACTGATGCCGGAAGGACGACCATCGTTAGGATCTGCAATTTACTGGCGCCGAGCGTGCGCATCAAAAGCTGCTTCTCTCCGGTAATCTCATTAAAGCCAACAAGCACGCTCATAATGGTTACAACAAGAGAGATCAAAAGAGCCATCACGATGATGCTCTTTACGCCCGCACCAAACCAGACGATTAAAATCGGTCCAAGCGCAATTTTTGGCAGCGCGTTAAGCACCACGAGATAAGGGTCTAAGATGCGCGAAAGCGTTTTGCTCCACCAAAGCAGGATGGCAACCAGTGTGCCAAAAAGCGTTCCGAGCACGAACCCTACAACGGTTTCATACAGCGTAATCCAAATGTGCTCAAACAGTTCGCCGTTTGAGTAAAGCCGCACAAGCGTATCCCAGATCCGGGAGGGGGAACTTCCGATAAACGGATCGATCACACCTGTGCGCGCAAATACTTCCCAAAGCACAATAAAACCGACCAAAATCAGATAGCGTGCAATGGTGATGAGACGCTCCTTACGGTCAATTGCAAGCAAATATGCCGCATGCTCCGGTGAACAATTATTGGGCAGACATTTTTTCATATCCATCAAGCTCCTTCCAAATCATATCGAAGTAATCCTTGAATTCCGGTGCATTTCGCCTGCCGAGCGGGGAGTTGTCCCCTGAAAGGCGGATAATGTGTTCGTGCTTGAGCGTTGCCGGGCGGCTGGAAAACACGAGCACACGGTCGCTCATAGAAATCGCTTCCGAAATATCGTGCGTAACAAGAATCGCCGTTTTCCCTTCACGGCGCAGAATGGAATGAATTTCATCCGCAACGCGCAGGCGTGTTTGATAATCAAGCGCGGAAAACGGTTCATCAAGCAGCAACAATTCCGGGGATGTGGCGAGCGTCCGAATCAGAGCGACCTTTTGCCGCATTCCTCCGGAAAGCTGCCGGGGATAATGATGGCGGAATTCGGAAAGGCCATAGGTATCCAACAAAAAAAGTGCATAGGCGCGGTTTTCAGGCGTTGCCATGTGCTTTACCTCAAGCCCGAGCATAATATTGCCCTCAATTGTGCGCCAATCCAACAAGTGATCACGCTGCAGCATATATCCGGGCTTTTTTTCATCATATATATGAATTTCGCCCTCCGAAGGCTCCATTAATCCGGCGAGAAGGGAAAGAACGCTTGTCTTTCCACAGCCGGACGGGCCGACGATTGCTACAAATTCCCCCAGGTTTATTTGAAAGCTCAAATGTTCGATCGCGCGCGTTTCAGCGGTCGGTTCATGATATGTGAGGCAAACATCGTTTGCTTCAACAAGCATATGCGCCATAGTTTTCCTCCATAAATACAAGAGTGATATACGATACTGTATTCTGTAACAGCCCTCTGCGTGAACCGTTCCGGAAAGGTGCGCGTATAATAAAGAACATAGAGGGGATAATGGAGGGAATGCCGATGCAAAGAAGGCCTGCCATGGTGCATATCAAAAAACGATGCGTGAAGCGGAGGACATTGCGCTGCGCACTGCTGTTCCTCCTGCTTACGATCATATTGCTCTGCTGCGGGATCGGTTTTTTCCTTTCGCTGCTTCTCTCAGGCGCAGTTGTGCTGATCATTCAGATGCTGTTGAGAACATAAAAATGGAAAAGAAAAGACGGCGTAATCAAACGCCGTCAAAAAAAAGCCTAGTGGTGTGATCAGAAGCTGCGTTCAACCTTGCCGGAACGAAGGCAACGTGTGCAAACGTTCATCTTACGCGGCGTACCGTTAACAACGACACGAACGGTTTGAACGTTGGGGGCCCAAGCGCGCTTGGACTTCCTGTTGGAATGGCTGACCAAATTGCCGGACATCATTCCTTTATTGCATACTTCGCAAAACTTACCCATGCTTTTACACCTCCTTACCGACTGTAAGCGTAGTTCGGAATCAAACATTGCTATTCTAACACGCCGCATACGCTTTTGCAAGTATTTCTTGAAGTTTTTGGCGATACAAACCGTTTCATAAAAACAAATTGCTGTGTAAATGCTTTTATTGAAATGCACTCCCACGCATAATATAATGCGTCAAATCAATCGCTCAGGATGGAAGGACAGATGGAACGGGTTTTGATTGCCTGTAAGGATGGCAATTGCGGCTCTGCCTGCGTAATTTAAAAAAACGGCATATATTACGGGGTAAATATAGTAATAAGAAGGCATTGGTTAGACATCGAGCGCTATCGCGTTCAAAGTTAAAAACATTTATTTCCATTAAACTTTGAACGGAACACGCACGGTTCATGCCCTTTTTTCGCCGTTTTCGGAAAGCATCGCCAAGCATAAAGGTGTATCACAGGCAAATACTAAAACCACATCAAACCGCGAAAGGAGGAACGAACCGTGAGCTTTCATTATGAGGATGAATACCTGCCTGTGAATCAGAAGCAGCAGAAGAACCGCAACGAACAGCAGGGGCAAAACAAGCAGCGCCAACAGGAGCAAAAGAAGCGCCAGGGCCAGCAGCAGAATAAGACTGAATTCTAAAAATAACGAAAAAAGATGGGCAAGCCTGCGCGTTGCCCATCTTTTTGTTGTATGGAATAAACAATCCCGTGTTTCCCTGAGAAGATGGAACCTTTTTAAAGCCCCATTTCATGTTTGACTTCCGCAAAGCAGCGAACGGCAAAATTCAGGTCTTCTTTGGAATGGCCGGCGGAAACCTGCGTGCGGATGCGCGCCTTGTTCATCGGCACAACAGGGTAAGAGAAGCCAACGACATAAACCCCTTTTTCAAGCATCCGGGCTGCAAATTCCTGCGCGATTTTTGCATCATAAAGCATTACCGGAACGATTGGGTGCGTGCTTTCCGGCACATCAAAGCCCAACTTGCCAAGCTCGGCACGGAAGTATGCCGTGTTCTCATGCACCCTGTCCCGCAAAGCGGTGGATTCAGTAAGCATATCGAACACCTTGAGGCTTGCTGCGCAGATTGCAGGGGCGAGCGTGTTGGAAAACAGGTATGGCCGGGAACGTTGGCGCAGCAGGTCGATGATCTCCTGACGTGCAGCGGTATATCCGCCGCTTGCGCCGCCGAGCGCCTTGCCGAGCGTACCGGTGATAATGTCCACCCGGCCCATTACGCCACAATGCTCATGCGTGCCGCGCCCATGCTCGCCCATAAAGCCAACTGCATGGCTGTCATCTACCATAACGAGCGCGCCGAATTCATCCGCAAGGTCGCAGATGGCAGGCAGGTTTGCGATGAAACCATCCATGGAAAAAACGCCGTCGGTCGCAATAAGCTTTATTCTGCAATCTCTTGCCGCTTCAAGTTGGGCGCGAAGGTCTGCCATATCATTGTTCTTGTAGCGGAAGCGCTTCGCTTTGCACAACCGCACGCCGTCAATGATGCTCGCATGGTTCAGTTCATCGGAAATAACAGCATCTTCCGGCCCAAGGAGCGTTTCAAACAGGCCGCCGTTTGCGTCAAAGCACGAAGAATAAAGAATTGTGTCATCCATTCCCAGGAAATTTGCAATTTTACGTTCAAGCCGCTTATGAATTTCCTGCGTGCCGCAAATAAAACGGACGGAAGAAAGGCCAAATCCCCATTCGTCATAGCTGGCCTTTGCAGCCTCAATCAAGGCCGGGTGGTCGGAGAGGCCGAGGTAGTTGTTTGCGCACATGTTGAGCACGCCATGCGCCTTCGTCGTGTCAATGCGTGCCTTTTGTGGAGTGGTGATAATGCGTTCCTCTTTGAAAGTTCCCGCCGTGCGGATGGACTCGAGTTCGTTTTGGAAAATCTGAAGCGCCTCTTTCATAAAACCGTCCCTCCTGATCATAAAGTTTATTTTGCCCAGTCCAAGATGACCTTGCCGGAGTGCCCACTGTTCATAGCCTCAAAGCCCTTTTCATATTCTGTATAGTGGAAGCGGTGCGTAATAATGGGGGAAAGGTCCAAACCCGCCTCAATCATCGCCATGAGTTTGTACCAGGTTTCATACATCTTGCGGCCATAAATCCCCTGCAACGTGAGCCCCTTGAAAATAACATCATTCCAGTCAATCACAGTGCCGGGGCCGGCAATGCCGAGCAAAGCAACTTTACCGCCGTTGCGCATGGATTTGAGAAGCTGATTAAGCGCAGCGCCGTTTCCGCTCATCTCAAGGCCAACATCGAACCCTTCCACCATACCTTGTTCACGCATGGCGTCCTCCAGCTTGTCATGCGCGAGATTCACTACGGCATGCGCGCCCATCTGCTTTGCAATATCGAGCCTGTATTGGTTTACATCGGTCACGATGACACGCCGGGCGCCGTTCTGGCGGCAAATGCCCACGGCCATCATGCCGATTGGACCTGCGCCCGTGATAAGCACGTCCTCGCCGACCACATCGAACATGGTAGCAGTATGTGTTGCATTGCCGTAGGCATCGAAAAAGGATACGATGTCTTCCGGAATGCCCGCAGGAATGCGAATTACGTTTGTTTCCGGAATGCAGAGGTACTCTGCGAAAGCGCCATCCCGGTCAACGCCAACGCTGCGTGTGAATTTACACCATTGTCCATTTCCTGCCCGGCAGTTACGGCAGTGCCCGCAAACGATATGACCTTCGCCGGACACAATATCCCCGATCGAATAATCAGAAACACCGGGGCCGAGCGCCGTGATTTCTCCCACATATTCATGGCCGATTACCATTGGCGGCCTAATATGCTGCTGGCTCCATGGATCCCAGTTATAGATGTGCACATCCGTCCCGCAAATCGCTGTTTTATGGATTTTGATCTGCACTTCCCCGATGCCCGGCTGCGGCACAGGCACACGTTTTAAAGTAAGACCTTTGCCGGGCGCTTCTTTTACGAGAGCATCCATCATCGTTTGCATAGCAGTGACACCTCCTCAATAAAATGTCTTTGTAAGACAGACACATTATATATCATAGAATGCAGAATAAGCAATTGGTATAGCAAAAAAATAAGTTATTTTTCGGAAGAAAAAACAAGTGTCCGCAACAAGCGGACACTTGGACGACCGAAGATATGCGCCCGGATTCAAGCGGCCCGGTAAAGAAGGATGGGGGAAAGAGGTGATTTTTCCGTCGGTCGGTTGATGATGAAATAAACGCCATCCTGTTTTATAACGGCAAATCCATCGGAAAACGGTTGGGCCTCCTCATAGGCAGGCTGAATTATATATTTTCCATCAGTTCCAATATATCCCCAAAGGTCGCTCGTGGCATCCTTAACTGCTGCAAGTCCACCCGAAAAGGACTGCGCTGCAGCGAAGGCATTGGGGATAACCAGCACGCCCTTCGTATTAATATATCCCCAAAGGCCATCCTGACACACGGCCGCATAGCCGCCGTTAAAAGAAAGCGCATCCTGATATTTTTCCTTAAAGGCGGTTTGACCGCGGCTGTTAAGATAATAGGAACTGCCTTCCTCGCGGATCAGAGCAAACCCTTCACAAAACGGGCTGCCATACTGGCGGGAGCTAAGCGTTGCTATTTTTTCTCCGACTTTGTCTATAATGTAGCTGTTATCCGATTCTGAGCGCACAAACGCAACGTCTTCTGAAAAGTCACCCGCTGCCGTCCACTTCTGTGAAACGGCAATATCACCGTTTACATCGATGTAGCCGTAGCTTGCCGCACTGCGTGCAATGGCACGCCCACAGTGGAAGCTGCCAACCTCGCGGAATTTATAGTCGATCACCAGCGTGCCATTTTCGTCGATGAACCCCCATTTCCCACCGGATTCCACTGCGGCGCGGCCCTCGGAAAACGCCTCTACAGCTTCCCATATGGGTTCAACAATCCAAATACCGTTTTTTGCGAGAAGGCCGTAATAGCCATTTTCGGCTGCAAAAGCCGTCGCGCCGTCAAACTCGCAGGCAGCGGAGAAGCGTGGTTCGATGGCAACTTCTCCTTTTGTGTTTTTATATCCCCAAAGGCCGTTTTCCATATAAGGAATCAGACGGCCCTCCGTAGAAACGGGCGCCTGTGACGGGGTTGGGCTTGGTGGCGTGGGCGAAACTTCCGGGAGGGGAGAGCCGCTTGGATATTGCTCTTCACCATTGTCTTCAGTGGCCGCTGCAGTCAGAATTGCCACACCGCCGCCTGAATAAAGCAGAGCAAACAGGCCGACGGCAAGCGCCAAAGCACCGGCAATCATCAGGTCAAAGCGCAGCATGGCGTGCGTTTTTTTAGGGTTTCTGTGTTCCATAGCGCACCTTAACCTTCATGTTGCGCACTTGCGTTTTCCATTACGATGCTGATAAAGCGGTCCGCCGCCACCGAAAGCGGAACGCCCTCAAGGGAAATCAGGCCAATGCTTCTTGATGGCATGGGCGTGGTAAGCTCAATTTCGAACAGCTCACCGCTGTTGATTGCCCCTGCGGCAAATTCTTGTGTAACACATGCAATCCCCAAACCGATGCGCGCAAATTCCACCAGCAGGCTATGCGCCCCAAGCTCAATTTCCGGGTGCAGCGTTACGCCGCATACCGAAGCAAAATCATCCAGATATTTGCGGGAATTTGAAGCTTTTTCCAAAAGAACCAGAGGCTCATGAGAAAGCGCTTCCATCGTTACGGGACGGCCTTTGAGATGAGAAAAACGGGATGAGGCAACAAAAACATCGTGCACATTAAGCACCTCACGTACCTGAAGGCTGCTGTCATTTACCGGCAGGTTGACGAGGGCGATATCAACTTTGCCAACCTTGAGCAACTCAACGGTGTCCGGCGTGGTGCGGTTGGTTACCTGAAGCTGAATATCAGGGTACTCCGAATGGAATTTTTCCAAATAAGGGAGCAGGAAAAATTGGCAAAGCGTATCGCTTGCGCCAATCATAAGCCCGCCGGATTGAAGCGTACGCATGCGGTTAAGGCGATCCTCTGCGGCTGCGATTAAGCTTACGGCTTTTTCGGCATAACTATAGAGCATGCGCCCTTCGCTTGTCAGCGAAATACCCCGGCTGGTGCGGGTGAAAAGCGTGCAGCCCAATGCGTATTCCAAACGGTGCATGGATTGGCTGATGGCCGGTTGGCTTACATAGAGCTCGCGCGCTGCATGCGATAAGCTGCCGCAGCGGGCTACGGTGCAAAAAATGCTGTACAGATCGAGGTCTGTCGCCATAGTATTTCCTCCTGAATATTGCAGACGCACCGCCACGTGCGGAGCGCCAAACTGATCCATAACCATTATTTATACACAATTATAAGGCCGATTTTGCTATTTTGCAATAAGCGGAAGTAATAGTTCGTGCAATTTAAAATGAAATATGGTATCCTGATAAAAAATATATTTTTGCAAGGAGAATGTAGCGGAAAATGCATCAACTTCCATTACAGTCTGCAACCGGCCAAGGGGAGCTGTATGTCCGGGTTTGGGAGCCGGAAAACCAACCGAAGGCAGTCCTGCAAATCGTGCATGGGATGGCGGAGCATATCGAGCGTTATGACCGCTTTGCAAGATACTTAAACCAAAACTCCATTTTAGTGGTGGGCGCAGATAACGCTTCACATGGAAAAAGCATAAGTAAAGACGGTATCCGGGGATATTTTGGGGCAGAGCATGGCTGGAATTCCTTGATTCAGGATATCCAATCTGTGCATTCAATCATAAAACAATCTTATTGCGATTTGCCATGCATCCTGTTCGGGCACAGCATGGGATCCTTTCTTGCGCGCTCCTATGCAGCGCGGCATGGAGACGACTTGGACGGGTTTATTTTCTGCGGAACAGCAGGGAAAAATCCGGCACTCCCTGTTGCAAAGCTGCTTGCTCGTTCTGAAATCCGAAAAAATGGCGCAAGCACACCGAGCAGGCTATTGGACAAGTTGTCCTTCGGTGCATATAACAATGCTTTTAAACCGAACCGAACGCCGTTCGATTGGCTCTCAAGAGACGAAGCGGAGGTGGACAAATACGTGGACGACCCTGCTTGCGGGTTTGTTTTTACCGCAGCAGGCTTCCGCGATTTGTTTGACGGGCTTGGCGAGGTCTCCGGCCCGCAATGGGCCAGGCGCGTGCCGAAGCGGCCGATTCTTTTAATTGCAGGCGATGCGGATCCCGTGGGCGCAAACGGAAAGGGTGTAAAGCAGGTCGAAGCATGGCTTGTGCAGAGCGGCCATAGAGTGAAATGCATCCTTTATCCAGGCGCGCGGCACGAGCTTTTGAATGAAACGAACCGCGAACAGGTATCTGATGATGTCCGTCTGTTCATTGAGGGGGTATGCGGCGGTGCATTATGAATGGGCAGAGCTCTACCAACAGGTGAACGGTTGCACTGAATGCGGGCTTTCACAGGCAAGGACAAAGGTTGTGATTGGCGCTGGGAACCCTTCTGCGAAAATCATGTTCATTGGAGAAGGGCCGGGGCGTGATGAAGACCTCCAAGGCATTCCGTTTGTTGGCGCGGCAGGAAAGCTGTTGGATAAAATGCTTGCGGCAATTGGTTTGGACCGAACAAAAACCTATATTTGCAATATCGTAAAGTGCCGCCCTCCAGAGAACCGCGTACCAACGGATGCGGAGGCGGCGGCATGCCTTCCATATCTGCGCGCGCAGTTTGCGCTTGTGCAGCCGAAGATTATCGTATGCCTTGGGGCAACTGCCGCACGGTACATTTATGATGAAAGCGTCCGCATTACACGGGATCGCGGGGCATGGAAATGCAAGAAAGGCATTTGGATTCTGCCGACCTATCATCCTGCGGCCCTCCTCCGCGACGAGAGCAAAAAGCGCGACGCATGGGACGATATGAAGAAGCTTAAAGCAAAATATGAAGAATTGTGCCCGGAAAGCGGATGTAAAGCGCCATCCGGGGGTTGAACTGCCCCTTGCGGGGATGCTATAATAAAGCGTTGATTTTACCGGGAGGGAAAGTGCTATGTCTGGACATTCCAAATGGGCAAACATTAAAAACAAAAAAGAAAAAACTGACTCGCAGCGCGGCAAAATATTCACCAAGATCGGCCGCGAGATTGCCATCGCCGTAAAAGAGGGCGGAAGCGATCCCGTGAACAATTCCAAGCTGCGCGATGTAATCGCTAAGGCAAAAGCAAACAACATGCCGAACGACAACATCACCCGCTCAATCAAAAAGGCGGCCGGCGAGTTAGGCAATGTTAATTATGAAGAGATTACTTATGAAGGATACGGCCCAAGCGGCATTGCGATCATTGTTGACGTAGTAACGGACAACCGCAACCGTGCTGCGGCGGATATCCGGCATCTGTTTGACAAAAGCGGCGGCAGCATGGGCGCAACCGGCTGCGTTTCCTGGATGTTTGAACGCCGCGGGCAGCTTGTGGTTGAGCGCAGTGCGTCCATCGATGAGGATGAACTTATGATGGCCGCTCTTGAGGCTGGGGCTGAAGATTTTGAACCTGGCGAGGATGTTTATGAAATCTATACCAGCGTGAACGACTTCTCGGCCGTGCGTGAAGCTTTGGAAGAGGCGGGGTATTCTTTCCTTTCCGCTGAGGTCACTATGATTCCCCAAAATACGGTCGACGCCACTGATGCGGAGCTTGCGGAGAAGATGGAACGCCTGTTGGAGCGCTTTGAGGACAATGATGACGTGCAGGAGATTTACCATAACGCAATCCTCCCCGAAGAGGAAGAAGAGGATTAATTGCGCCTGCCTGAACAAGAACGCAAAGCGTCCGCTGGTTTCATATCCGGTGGACGCTTTCTCTTTTTGGGCCAAGGCTCTCTTCAAGCGGAAGCGGCCAATGCCTTTGCGCGATATTCCTGCATTTTTTCATCGGAAACGCCAAATTCCTTCTGCAGGTATTTGAGCGCATACTCTGCCCGTTTAGCGAGACAATCGCGCAGTGCAGCAACATTGCTTTCCCATTTTGAAAGGGAAGGGGCATCGCTCCAACGCGCGGTATGACGCGGCCATTCGGCACGCAGTTGGGCAGCCATTTCATCCAGAATTGCGCACAGGCGTTCGCTGTTAAAATGGTTAAGCACAACGTAAACATAGCGCTCACAAAAATAATCGCGCCAGGCAGCATTCTTACGAAGACCGACATAAATATCCATATTCGTCAGGGAACCATCCTGAGAAGGGACGCCTTCCACCCGAAAATATGAAGAAAGAATGTTCCGGGTTGGGCTTGACGAATGCAAGCCAAAATCAAGGTCAAAAAACACAGGGCGCCATTTAACGGAATAATCCTGTGAGCGCCAGTATTTTTGATTGAACATATCGCTGTTGGCAAAGTAGGTCTGGGCAATGATATAATCTGTAAAATACGCAACGTCGACCCATTCTGCGAACTCGGCAAACAGCGCATCGTCGGAAAGGTCCCGGTTCAGCGCATATTCGCGTACACGGAGGAAATCGTATTTCGTTCCCTCAAGCGCAGTGAAATTGCGGCGAATAACATCCACTGCGTCCGGATCGACGCCGTAATGCGACGCAAGATAATCCTCATTTTGATTTTCGTTCAGGTCATAAATGCCCCAGTACTTTCCGTTAACATATACAACGGTCAGGCGTGTTTCCACCTGTTCAATGTTAAGCCCTTTTACCGCTTTCATAAAGAAAGAATCGCGGATGCGTGCAGCCGTACGATCCTGTCCGGAATTGCGCAGCACGAGCGATCGATATGCAGAAACATCGCTGTTTGCAAAGAAGGGATAATTTGTTTCTGCAACCCCGTAACCGGAGCGCAGCAGCACAGCAAGTGATTTCTGTGCTGCGGTCAGTGTTGAAGCACCGCTCGCACGAAAACCGCAGGGGAAAGACACGCCAAGCGCACCGTCTTCGTAGAAAGAAAAGACGCCCTGACGCTCCACGCGCTCCTTCTTGATGGTTGCTGCGTATACCTCGCTGAATGCAGAAGGAGAAATGGAGATGCAGATAACCGGTACGGTATGCGGTTGTTCAAACAGATAGGTCATCACAACGCTGTCGCTTTGGAGCAGTCCGTCACAATAAGCGGCAGCACGCACAACTGCGTTGGAAGATATGTTTATTGGACTTGTGTAAAGCGTCGAATCGGGGCCGGGAGCGCTGCCATCAAGCGTGTAGCGGATCTCGGCGCCCTCCGTTGCAGAGGTAAGCACAAGCGGGAATGCCGCATCATGGTAAAGCGCCGTTTCGGAGAATACCGGTTCCGCAGCATAGGCGGAACGCACCGCGGCATCATTGGACTTTCCTTTGGTTGCAGAAGCAAAAAAGACGCGCACCGGCGCGCCGCTTCCCACAACCCTTCCACTGGTAGTACCGGCGCGCAGAGCCCCCGTTTCAAATACATCTATAACATTCCCATCTGCATCGCTTAAAATCAACGTTTCGCCGGCCTCCGAAATACCGAGCGCAACGAAATTGCCTTTCTGCTTTTCAGTGCGCTTTGTTGCATGAACGACAGCGTAACCGCCCGCTTCGATGGTAAGTGGGGGAAGCTCACAGCTTTGCAGATCATCCGGGTTATCCGTAATGTGCCAGCCTGTCAAAGAGACGGAATGGTTGGAAGCGTTGAAAAGCTCAACCCAAGCGCTGTCGCTGCTTTTTGCTTCAGCTACCGCGCTCACTTCAGAAATATAAACACCGCTCATGTCTGGAAGAAACGCTCCGGCGAGCGTATCAAAGCCCCGCGTGGTATTGGCGGTGCCCGGCGTAGGTGTGGCAAAGTATTTTGTATCTCCGCTTGCAGGATCAATACCAACGGAAATGTTAGCGCCCAAAGAAGCATCGATGGGATAAGAGTCCGCACGCAAGCCATCCTTTACAGAAAGCAGGAGCGCTTCATCGTTTTGGGTGAGCTTAAACGAGGTGTGCAGTTCGCCTTCCGAACGGTTTTTACCGGAGAGGAACACGAGCAGATATCCTTGTGGCTCGATGGCGGCATTTGCGGGAAAAGCCCACTTGAACGGGTTCTCCGGATCATCTGAAAGATAATATCCGGCGAGGCTTATGGAAGAATCCGTTGTATTGTAAAGCTCTGCCCAGGCGGGACGGTCGCCCGCCGCATCGCGCAGACTGTATTCGTTATGAAGGAGGAATTCGTTGAGGCGGACTGCGCTTCCTATATCCATAGGAATGAGTTCTGTGTTGGAGAACGTGCGGGGATCGTTCGCTGCACAGGGGGTGGGGTATGCGGTATAAAGCCCATCGGGCAAGGCCGCAATATCATCCGGAAGGTCGTTCGCCCAAGAAATGGCCCCAATCTGCGCCCCATTTTTGCTGAAAAGAAAAAGGGTAGAATCATCGCTGCCCAACTTAAAGGAAGCATGGAATTCTCCGGCAGTTTCATCCCGGCCTGAAAAGAATATAACGAGAAATTCGCCCGGCTGTAAAATGGAATCCGGCAGGTGCCACTTAAACGCATCTTCCGCATCATCAGTCAGGTAATACTCGGAGAGCAAAATTGGCGCATCTGAACTGTTTTGAACTTCTGCCCATGCGGGGTACTGCCCATAAGCATCCGCACAGGACGCGTTGTGCGGCACTACCTCCGAGAGGGTGAGCCTGCCGCTGCCGCTGTCAAATGTGAGCAGAGCTGGATCCAACACGATCTCCGCAACATTTTCCGAACCGGGTGTAGGAGCAGCACAATAGCCAAAAGCACCGTCTTTCCCACGGGCAAAGGATATGTCGCTTTCAAGTGCAGGGATTTCGACATAATCTAACAGAGTATAATACTTATCGGAAAGACAGAGAGAATCTCCTCCACGGGAAAGGCCAAAGCCGGTGCAAAGCGCTCCATCCGCCTTTGTAGCATAAACAATAAGGTAGCCGCCTGCCGGAATCGTCACGCTTGGAAACGTCCATTTGTGCGGAGCCTTTGGATTATCCGTAAGACCATAGCCTGTAAGATCAATGGGAGAAGCAGAGGCATTATACAACTCGATCCAATCCGGAGTGCCCAGCGCTTCATCTACAAGGGAGCGCGTGTTGGACGATACAACTTCGTTGATGCGCAGGGCAGAAGTGTGGTCGGCGTTCACATATAGGCCATCGCACCCTGTACAGGCAAACAAAAAAATAAAAATGAATACAACGCTAAACGCGCGTTTTGTACACACATGCAGTCTCATGCGGCAATTATACCATAATGCCTGCAAAAACGGTATCCGGTTTTAAAAAGAGGCGGAATTTGGTACAATTATGACAAAACAGCGCGTTGCCTTGCGCTGTGGCATGCCGCATACTATAATCAAACCATACCTTTTTAGAAAGAAGGCATTTGTATGGCACAAAAGATTTTGATTTGCGATGACCAGCCCATCATTCATGAAACGCTCGGCGTTTATTTGGAAAGCGAGGGGTTTGAACATATCTCTGCGATGGATGGCGCAGAAGCGCTCACGCTTGCCAATTCTGCAAAGCCGGATTTGATTTTACTGGATCTGATGATGCCCAAAGTATCCGGCATTGAAGTCTGCCGCCAAATCCGCGCGGAAAGCCGTGTGCCAATTATCATGCTCACCGCAAAAGGGGAGGAGATCGACCGCATTTTAGGCCTTGAACTCGGTGCGGATGATTATATTGTAAAGCCCTTCAGCGCGCGGGAAGTCGTAGCGCGCGTTAAGGCTGTACTCCGGCGCTTTACCAGCGCAAAGGAGGAGCCGCAGAAGGTGCTGCGCTTCGACAACCTTGAGATTAACATCAACAATTATGACGTGCGCATAAACGGAGAAAAAATCCCGTTCACCCCAAAAGAGGTGGAGATTTTTCAGCTTCTTGCATCACATCCCGGCCGCGTCTACGAGCGGGAGCAGATACTGTCCCAAGTTTGGGGATATGATTATTTCGGCGATACACGTGCCGTGGATACACAGATTAAGCGTATCCGCCAGAAACTCCCGCAGGAGGGCATCGCCTGGTCCATCAAAACCGTATATGGCGTTGGCTACAAATTCGAGGCGGGACAATGAAAAACACATTTTTGCGGAAAACGCTTGCGATCGTTTTGCTCACGGTTATTTTGAGCGCCGGGTTAACAGCGCTCGTTTTTCGCTATACCGGCGTTGGGGCCTATGCGGGCATCAAATTGCGCGAGCTTGCGCCGAGCGCATCATTTCTTGCGGAACGATCCGCTGAGTTTCTTCAGGGTACTATGAGCTACCGGGAATACCAGATTACAGTGGTGGAAAGCAAGAATATATGGGGGGCGTCTCCATACATTTTTACGGCGGACAAAACCCTTTTTGTTTTTCCGCAAAATTTGGATTCGGAGCAGGCGCAGGAGATGCTCACGCTTGCAAAGCAAAATCTGGATGCCGTGCTTGCCGGCAAAAGTGTTTCGCGCGGCAGCTGGCGTGCGGCGGATGCGATTGTCGGCGCACCGGTTTGGGGCAATGACGGAAGCGTGATCGGCGCAGTTTTTCTCATTAAGCCAATCCGCGAACTGAATATGGCGATGAACAGCCTTTGGACTGCTCTTCTGATAGCGATTGTTGTTGTTGCCTTCCTTATGCTTATTCCCGCATATCTGATGTCGCGCAAGCTAACGGGCCCTTTAAAGCAGATGAACGAAGCTGCACTTGCGATGGCCCATGGCAATTTTTCTGTGCGCGCACAGGCTGATGGCAGGGACGAACTCGCGCAGCTCGGACAAACGCTCAACTATCTTTCCAGTGCGCTTTCACATACCATTGGAGACCTCACTTTTGAACGAAACCGGCTGCGTACAACGTTGGACGGCCTTGGAGAAGGCGTGATCAGCGTAAACCTGAATGGGCAGATCATGCAATATAACCCCTCCTCCGTACAGCTGCTGGGCGGCGCAAACACTGACGCGCCGGAAGCCTTGCCGCAGTTCCAAAGCCTTTTGCCGCAGGTTGAGGAAGTCCTAAAAACAGGTCTGCCGCAGGTTGCGGAGCATAAATGCAGAGAGGCGGTCGTTCGCGTTACAATATCTCCGCTGCGCGATGGCGGCAGTCAGGTGGAAGGCGCAGTTTTGTTGATACAGGATGTGACGGAAAGCGTCCGTTTGGAGCAAACGCGCAAGGACTATGTGGCAAACATTTCGCATGAACTGCGCACACCGCTTGCTTCTATCCGCAGCCTTTCAGATGCTTTGAGTGATGGACTGATCAAAAAGGAAGACGACCGGAAGCGTTATTACGGCTATATTCAAAAGGAATCGATGCGGCTTTCCAGGCTGATTGATGACCTGCTGGAGCTTTCACGCCTGCAATCCGGGACGATTGCACTTACCAAGCAGCGCATGGATGTGCAGGAGATCCTATATGATGTTGCGCAGCGTTATGAAAGCGCTGCACAGGAACGCGGGCTATCCATTCGTCTGAATGTTGCGGATCCTTTTCCGGAAGTGTATGGAAATCCGGATCGCACGGAACAGGTACTTATTATCCTTCTTGATAATGCCATTAAGCATGGCAGTGCGGATGAACCTCTTGCGCTTGGCGCGGAAATCTCGGGGGACAAAGTGCTCGTGCATGTTTCCAATGCAGGAACGATTGCCGAGGAAGATATCGCACACCTTTTTGAGCGCTTCTATAAGGCCGACCGATCTCACTCCGGGGAAGGCACCGGCCTGGGGCTCTCCATTGCACAGGAAATCATGAGCCTACTCGATGAAAAGATTTGGGCCCAAAACCGAAACGGACGCGTTGAATTCACGTTCACACTTTCCTTGAATGCGGAAAAAGTGTGAAAAAGCGTAGGATTTGCATGCTGTTTGTTTTTTCTGCCGCGGACATATGGTATAATGCATAAAAACCAAAGAAACAGTTGGGGGTATCACCGGAAATGAGTGCGAACAAAATCCTGATTGCAGATGACGACCGTGTCGTTCACGAATCGTTAAGCATTTACCTGAAAGCGGAAGGGTATGAAGTTGTAGATGCATACAACGGTGCGGAAGCAATAGAAAAGCTGGATGCGGAAATCGCGCTTTGCGTGCTGGATATTATGATGCCGGTTATGTCCGGCATTGAAGCCTGCAAGGAGATTCGAAAAAACTCCCGCGTACCAATCATTATGTTGACTGCAAAGGGGGAGGAAATCGACCGGATTTTGGGCCTTGAACTTGGTGCGGATGATTACATCGTAAAGCCTTTCAGCCCGCGTGAGGTTGTGGCGCGTATTAAAGCGGTACTGCGCCGCACTACAGAGCAGCAGCAAACCTCGGATGATGGCTGCGTGACATATGAAGGGCTCGTAATCGACATCAAAAGCTACACCGTCACACTGCGGGGCCAGCCGGTTATTTGTACGCCCAAGGAAATTGAAATCCTTTATATGCTGGCATCCAATCCTGGGCAGGTATTCACGCGCGAACAGCTTCTTAACCGCGTTTGGGGATATGACTTTGCGGGGGAGACACGCACGGTCGATACGCACATTAAGCGCCTGCGGGCCAAGCTTGACAGCGCGGGCCTTGGTTGGAGCATTAAGACCATTTACGGCGTAGGCTACAAGTTTGAGGTCGAATAATCATGCGGAGTATTTTCCTGCGCCGCTTGTTGCTGGCGCTCATCATCACGCTGCTCATAGCTTCCGCTGCCATGGTCGGAGGCTATGTTTTCCTTAGCCGGGATACGTACACGCAGATTAAATTGCAGGAAATGGCGCCCAAAGCAGAAGCGGCCGAGCAGCTGATTATTGAATATCTGAATGGGCAGATCACGGAAGAGGCGTTCATCCACCTTTCAAAGACGCAAATGCTTGCGGTGAACGGAGCGACCTTATTTGTTGATGCAGCGAACCAGTGCGTGCAGTATCAGGATTCCATATTTGGCATGAGCCCAGAGGAAATGCAGCAGGCGCTTTCCGAGCAAATCCTTGCGGCGCTTTCCGGGGAAAACGTCAGCACGGATGAAGTTCGGCTGCCCGGAAAACGGCGCAATGCCCTTGTTGTAGGCACGCCAATTTTCATGCCGGACGGAACGCTTGCAGGGGCGATTTTCGTAATCAAATCCACACAGGAGGTCATTGGAGCCACCACAAAACTGAACACATCCCTTTTCTGGATCGCCGCCATTGTGGTTCCCGTTACAATGTTGGTTACATCCTGGCGCATACGCCGTATCACGGATCCGCTGCATACCATGTCCGAAGCTGCAATTGCGATGGCCAAGGGCAACTTTGAAATACGCGTGAACGAAGATGAGATTGGGGAAGTCGGCGTTTTGGCACGCGCGCTCAATAACCTTTGCGAAGGGCTTTCTCAAACAATCTATCAGCTCAAAACGGAAAAAAGCCAACTCGATCAGATCCTGCAGAGCCTTGCGGACGGCGTTGCTGCAACCGACGAAGTCGGCATGCTCACGCACTATAATGCGGCGCTGATGCGCATGTTCGGCGCGGTAAACGTCGAAAAACGGGAGGAGCTAGTGCCAGATCCAAAGATTTGGAAGGCTTTTGACGAAGTGTACGAAACGGGCAAACCACAGACCCTTACCTATCCTATGGCCGGAGATAAAACGCTTTGGATCACCGTAGCTCCCGTGGTAACGGATGGCGGACAGCGCGTTGGCGTGGTGGGCTTGTTTAAGGATATGACGGAGATGGAGCGCCTGGAGGCCATGCGGCGCGAATATGTGGCGAACGTTTCCCACGAATTGCGCACTCCGCTTACGGCGGTTCGTGGCCTGTTGGAACCGTTGGCGGATGGGATGGTGAGGGACGAAGAGGACCGGCAACGGTATTATCGCATCATGCTGCATGAGGTCCTGCGCCTTTCGCGTTTGATTACGGATATGATGACGTTGAGCCGCCTGCAGTCCGGAACGGAATACATGGAGGTTGTCCGCGTCGACCTTAACACGTTGATCCGGGATATCGCAAGCGGTTACTCCGGCCCGGCCCATCAGAAGGGGATTGATCTCATTGTGGATGCTCCAAAGCCGGTTCCCGATGCGATGACCGACCCGGACCGTATCGAGCAGGTTTTGATCATCCTCATTGACAATGCAATGCGCTATACGCCGGAAGGCGGAACGATCACCATCGGCATGTGCAACGCAAAAGACGCTATCGTGCTCACCGTTACAGATACCGGCTGCGGAATTTCCAAAGAAGACCTTCCGCATATTTTCGAGCGCTTCTATAAGGTCGATAAATCCCGCGGTGAGGGAGGGACGGGACTCGGGCTCTCCATTGCGCACTTCATCATGGAAAAACTGGGCGAAAGCATTACTGTGGAAAGCGAGCCCGGCAAGGGAACCCGCTTTATTATGACGGTGAAGCGGTATGTGCGCAACGCGATTGCACTTGGGCCTGCCGGCGAAGGACGCGGAAGATATGGCGATGAGGCCGGCGAAGACGCGGAAAAGCAAAAAATTCCGGAGACAAATAGTGCGAGCACAGTTGTGGATGCACAATATGAAGTCATAGAAAGCGCGGGGAGAGAACCCTCAAAAAAAGAGAATGGAAGAAAGGAACCCACCGTAAAACGGGAAGGGCAGGGAAAGCGGGAATGACCTGTACGCTTTGCCCGCGCGCCTGTGGAGTTAACCGCACAAGCGCCAAGGGCTTCTGCGGCGCGGGAGAACGGCCGGCCATTGCGCGTGCCGCATTACACTTTTGGGAGGAACCTTCCCTGAGCGGCACGCGCGGGTCGGGCGCCATCTTTTTTTGCGGATGCAATCTGGATTGCCTGTTTTGCCAGAACCACGAAATTAACCACACGATGATTGGACGAACGTGGAATGCGGATGAACTTGCTGCGCTGATGCTCCACTTGCAGGCGGAAGGGGCGCACAATATAAACCTTGTTACGCCTACGCCGCACGTAGATACCGTCATTCCTGCTGTGCTGGGCGCGCGCAAACGCGGGCTTATGATACCCATTGTGTACAACACCAATGGGTATGAAACGCTTGACACCCTGCGGCGTCTCGAAGGAATCGTGGACATTTATCTGCCGGATCTCAAATATGCTTCTTCGCTTGCAGCGGAAAGATATTCCGGTGCGAAAGACTACTTTGATTTTGCGTCAAAAGCGATTCTTGAGATGCACCGTCAGTGCGGCGGACTGTCGTGCGATGAAAACGGGCTGGCTCAACGCGGCCTGATCGTCCGTCATCTTGTTTTGCCGGGCTCAGTGGATGAAACGCGCCACATCCTGGATTTTCTTGCGAAGAATCTGCCGCTGACGACCCATATTTCGTTGATGGGGCAGTATATGCCGTGCCATCACGCTTCGGAGGTTCCACCGCTGAATCGGCACCTGTTGCAGCGGGAATACGACCGGGCGATTGCGTATTGCATTCAACTTGGCTTTGAAAATGTAAGCATCCAAAATTTGAAGGCGGCGGATCCATCTTATGTTCCTGAATTTAATGGAAATGTAACATTTAATGAGGAATAAAAGGGGGATTTCGAGTGTTTCTGCCCTAAATCATGAATAAAATGTGAATTGTGTTACTTAATCTTAAAAAGTTGTCAAAAACGCTTGCATTCCACAATATATGGTGGTAGGATTAACTCAATGATAAATGTGATTGTGTCAATCGTCCGGAATATAGCGCAGTCATCTTCATTATTGTTTTCCTCCAAAAAATAGTTCCTTTCGCTTGCTGTAACGGGGCAATACGGTAAGCGGCAAAAAATTTTGAACCGGACGATTATAAGGAGTCTTGCATAGCAAGGCTCCTTATTTTTGCGCAGCTTACCGCGCTCCTTTTTCAAGGCATGCATGCATATGCTAAAGCATACGGAGGTAAGGCTATGATGCGTGCAAGAGAATGGGTTCCAAGGTTAATAGCAACGGTGTTGATCGCCGCTTATCTTCTTTTTATGCCGGCATATTTAAACGACGCACTGAAAGAGCGCACTTATGATGAGAAATTCAGCCCGACAGAAGAACCATACACCGGCATTATCAGCGTGTGGCATATCGTGGGGTTTAAACCTTATTCAGGCAGTATGAGCACTGCGCTTGCAGCGATTGCAAAAGGAATCGAGCGCAGGCATCATGGCGTTTTTTTTGATGTAATCGCCATGGATGAAACGGAATACACCGAACGGCTTGCACGCGGAGAATCCCCGGATTTGCTGTCCTTTCCATTGGGGGTGTGTTATCCGGATCAACTGTCCGCATTTGATGAACTCCCCGTAGAATGTATTTCAAAGGACATGGCGGCTGTTGGAGAATGGGACGGAAAAATTTATGCACTGCCCTATGCAATGTCCGCGCATGCGCTTATTGTGAACACGGGGCTGTTTCAGGAGCGCGGCGCTATGGTGCCGGAAGGAACAAGAAACGCTGCATGGATCCTCCAGGCTGCCGAAACCTTTGCTGCTGCGCAGAAAAGCGGGAAACAAAAGCAGCTGCCTGCACTTTCCGGCAATGCGGTCCTTGCCGCTGCGCTTGGACTGACAGGAGAAGTAGCGGAATATGACGCGTTCCGTTCTGGAAAGGCTGCGATAGCGATTGCAGACCTGCGTTCAGCAGGGGATCTCGAGGCGCTTCAATCCGCAGGCAAAGGATTTGCATTCGAGGCTTCCGTACTTTCCGGGAGCACCAGCCTTGTCCAGATGATCGGCCTGTCGCATGGGATAGATCAGGAAAAGCGGGCATATGCAATTGAACTGATTGAACGCATCTTTTCCGAAATCGCTCAGAAACAATTTGTGCAGCTCGGACTTTTTTCTGTAACGGAAGTTGATCCCCAAGCGCTGCCGGAAAGTGCTTTGCTTGCGAGCGCCGCAGAACATCTGCGCGAACCTAAAATTCCGAATGCTTTTTTGCTGCAACGGTATCGCGATGCGCTTGAAAAAACCGCACGGCGCGTCCTTGCTGGGGACGTGGAAGCAAAAAAGGATTTTGAGGCCAGGCTGAAAGAACTTGTTTCAGGCACGTAAATCAAGTAAAATGATAGGGAAACAGCTTGCTGTGCAGATTGGCGCAGCATAGCATGGAGGGAACAATGCCTGATCAGTTTGATGCGCTGTGCGCACGCTTTTTTGATTGTACGGTGCAGCGAAATGTCTCCATGGCGCAGTATACTTCTTTCCGGACGGGCGGATGTGCGCGTGCGTTGGTAGAACCGCGGAGTGTGGAAGCGCTCCAAAACGCGCTCTTTGCGGTGCATGAATATGGCATCCCTTATGAGGTGATCGGAAACGGAACAAACCTTCTCGTTTCCGATGCGGGGATTGATGCCGTTGTGTTCCACATTGGCGAATCAATGAGGGCAATCCGGCAGGAAAACGGGCTTTTCTTTGCGGAGGCAGGAGCATCGTTTTCCGCCCTTGCAAAGCGCACGGTGGAGTGCGGTTTTATGGGGTTGGAGTGGGCCGCGGGGATCCCGGGCAGCGTTGGCGGCGCGATTGCAATGAATGCCGGGGCTTACGGCGGCGAAGTGGCAGAAACGGTGCACCGGATTACCTATATGGACGCAACCTCTGGGACACTGGTTGATGAAGCGCCGGCGGAGGAAATGTTTGGCTACCGGTTCAGCGCATACCGTGCGCCCGACCGAATTGTGGTTTCAGCAGCGTTTTCGCTTATGCCGGATGACGGCGAAGCAAAGGCGCGCATGGCGGAATATACGGCAAAACGGCGCGAAAAGCAGCCCCTTGCATATCCGAGCGCAGGCAGTACGTTCAAGCGGCCGGCCGGTAACTTTGCAGGCGCATTGATTGAACAGGCCGGGCTCAAGGGCGTGCGTGTAGGAGGTGCGGAGGTAAGTTCTCTGCACGCCGGATTCATTATCAACGCGGGGGGCGCGACCTCAACTGACGTTTACAACCTGATACGCCGCGTACAGCGGGATGTGCATGCGCAAAGCGGCATATGGCTGGAGCCGGAGGTGCGCTTGCTCGGGAGCTTTTCCAACCTGGATGAGCAGTAAGAATGGAGAAATGACATGAAGTTATTAATCGTAACCGGCCTTTCGGGGGCTGGCAAAACTCAGGCGTTGCGCTATTTTGAAGATGCAGGTTACTTTTGCGTGGACAACCTTCCCTGCGAAATGTTGGGCGGGTTCATTGAACTCTGCCACAAGGCTGCACCCCCTGTCGAGCGCGCAGCCGTCGTGATCGACAGCCGGGAGCAGGTGTTCCGCTCAGATGCTGAGAAGGTGCTCCGTACGCTGGACAGGCTTCCAGTACAATATAGAATCCTTTTTTTGGAATGCCGGGACGAGGTCTTGGAACGCAGATATAATGAAACGAAAAGGCGGCATCCGCTTTCAAGAGATGTGCGGGACGGCATCCGGGCGGAACGTGACATGCTCGGTGTGTTCCGGGATCGTGCGGATACCATTATCGACACGACGAACCTGAAACCGCTTGAACTAGCCGCAAGGCTCGGAACGCTGTTTTCAGATGGCTCCATGGATGCGTTTCGGCTCACTTTTGAAAGCTTCGGTTATAAGCGGGGCGTTCCATTTGAAGCTGACATGGTGTTTGACATGCGGTTCCTTCCAAACCCGTTTTATGAGTCCGCATTGCGCCCGCTTTCGGGGGCGGATGCCGCTGTTCGGGATTACATTTTTCAGGATCCTGCATTCACACAATTTCTGGACCAAACACAATCGATGCTGCAAATGCTCATTCCCGGCTTTTGCAATCAGGGAAAACGGCGCTTGCTTGTTGCGTTTGGATGCACGGGAGGGAGGCATCGCTCCGTATGTGCTGCCGAACAGATGGCGAAGCGGATGCGCGGCGAGTTTGACATAAAGCTTGTGCACCGGGATACTACCGTTGAGGCGGGTGATATTTTGGAGCGGATGGGAAATTAGGAGGGAAGCGCGGTGTCCTTTTCATCAAAGACAAAAGATGAGCTTTCCGTCCTTCGTCTGAAGGATGATGCGGTGCGTCTTGCAGCGCTTGCCGCACTTACCCATACCGCTGGCTCCATCATGCTGGGCCGGAGGGGGCTTGCGGTGGAATACGTTACGGAAAACCAGAATGTCGGGCAGCTGATCGTACAGCTTGCCTGCAGGCTTTTTCCCGTGGAAGCGTCGCTTTCCCTCAGGGAGCACGAGCGGTTGAAAGCCAAGAACACCGTGGTAACCCTGACTGGAAGTGGCTGCACCGCACTCCTGCAAAAAAGCGGCTGTTTGCCTGCGGGCGATGTGGATGAACCGCTTGAAATGGGCGCTGTTCCGGAGCACATGTTCGTGAACCCCGAGTGCACGCAGGCCTTTCTGCGCGGCGCCTTTTTAGGTTCCGGCTCCGTGAGCGATCCCAGCAAGGGCTATCACCTTGAAATCGTATGCCGCCATGAAAGATTTGCAAAGGAGCTTTCTGCGCGTATGGCTCAGCTCTCGCTGAATGTGAAAACAGCCAGACGAAAATCATCGTTTATCACTTATATGAAAGAGGGCGAGAGCATCTCCGAATTTTTGACCTACATCGGCGCGATGGAGGGAATGCTGGCTTTTGAAAATGCGCGTGTTCTGCGCAATGTAGCGAACGACCTAAACCGTCGCTCTAACTTTGAAGACGCGAACATGCAAAAAGCAGCGCAGGCCGCGGCGCAGCAGCTGGTTGACATTGAGCTTCTCAGCCGGGAAACAGGCCTTGCAAACCTGCCGCCTAAGCTGCGCGAGGCTGCTGAGGCGCGGCTGAACAATCCGGAGGCTACGCTTACGGAGCTTGCTGAGCTTCTTGACATTGGAAAATCCGGGATGAATCATCGGTTGAACAAGCTTTCAGCGTTGGCGGAGGACATCCGCCTGCATTGACCTTAAAACGGTAAGGGGAAAGGAAACGAAACCATCATGCAAAACTTCGTACACCTCCATGTTCATACGCAGTACAGCCTGCTTGACGGGGCAGCACGCATCCCGGAGCTGGTTGCGCACGCCAAGACGCTTGGCATGCCTGCGCTTGCAATTACGGATCATGGAGCGATGTATGGTGTGATCGACTTCTATAAAGAATGCAAAAAGCAGGGGATTAAGCCGGTTTTGGGCATGGAGGCATATGTTGCCCCACGGTCCCGCACAGAGCGCGAAGGCGGGCGCGAAAATGCGCATCTTGTGCTGTTGGCAAAAAATAAGACCGGTTATCAAAATCTAATAAAACTCTCCTCCAGTGCTTTTGTGGATGGCTTTTATTATAAGCCACGCATCGATTACGATCTTCTTGAACAACACGCGGAAGGCTTAGTCTGCCTTTCGGCCTGTCTGGCCGGAGATATCCCTCAAGCCTTGCTGAATGGACAGACGGAAAAAGCGCGCGCGCTTGCCCTGCGGCTGCGCGGCATGTTCGGCGATGATTTTTATATTGAACTGCAAAACCACGGCATTCCGGAGCAGCTTGAGGTGTTGCCGCAGCTTGATTCGCTTGCAAAGGAGCTCGGCATCAAAACAGTCGCCACAAATGACGTACACTATGTGGAAAAGAGCGATGCGGAAGCGCAGGATGTTCTGCTATGCATCCAAACCGGAAAGTTTGTTGATGATGAGAACCGCATGCGCATGTCCGCCGACGAGTTTTATCTTAAAAACGCCGACGAGATGGAACAGGCGCTGTACAATTACCGCGAATCGCTGGATACGACGCTTGAGATCGCAGAAAAGTGCGATTTGGAGCTTACGTTCGGGGAACGGCATCTACCAAGTTTTTCCGCTCCGGATGGGCTTGATAACATGTCGTATCTGATGCAGCTTGCTGAGGCGGGCCTCCAGCGGAAGATGCCGAATGCGGGAGAGGAAGCGCATGCACGCCTTGCGCTGGAGCTTTCCATCATCGAGCGTATGGGCTTTGTGGATTATTTCCTTATCGTGTGGGACTTTGTGAATTTTGCGCACCGAAACGGCATTTTTGTCGGCCCGGGACGCGGCAGCGGTGCGGCAAGCCTTGTTGCATATTCTTTGGACATTACGGACGTGGATCCACTTAAATACGACCTTCCCTTCGAGCGCTTTTTAAATCCGGAGCGTATTTCCATGCCGGATTTTGATATTGATTTTTGTATTGAGCGCAGACAGGAAGTCATTGATTATGTCGTTGCAAAATACGGAAAGGATAATGTCGCGCAGATCATTACCTTCGGTTCCATGGCGGCAAAAGCTGCGGTGAAGGATGTTGGTCGCGCGCTTCATATGCCGCTTGGCGAGGTCGATAAAATCAGCAAGCTAATCCCAAAAACGCTGGGAATCACGCTCAACCGCGCTTTGGAAGTATCCTTTGAACTAAAAAATCTTTATGATACGGATGAGCATGTCAAAAAGCTGATTGATCTTTCCCTGAAGCTTGAGGGGTTGCCGCGCCATGCCTCCACGCATGCGGCCGGCGTGGTGATCAGCGCAAAACCCATTACCGAATATGTGCCTTTGCAGAGGAACGACGAGGCAATTACAACGCAGTTCCCCAAAGACACAATAGAAGAACTCGGCCTGCTGAAGATGGATTTTCTTGGTCTTAGAACGCTTACCGTGATAAGGGATACGCTCGAATTCATCCGGCAGCATGGAAAACAAGTTCCGGATCTCGGCAGGCTTCAATATGACGACCCAAAGGTTTATGCAATGATTTCCGCAGCGGATACAGACGGCGTGTTTCAGCTTGAATCTGCCGGCATGCGCCAATTTATGCTGCAGCTTAAACCGGGCAACCTGGAGGATGTCATCGCCGGGATTTCACTGTTCCGGCCCGGCCCGATGGACCAGATCCCCAAATACCTTGCAGGCAAGAATGACCCCGAACATGTGCGTTATTTGCATGAAAGACTGCGTCCTGCTCTGCAGGCAACCTATGGATGCATGGTATATCAGGAGCAGGTAATGCGCATCGTACGCGATATCGCCGGATATTCTATGGGTAGGAGCGATCTCGTGCGCCGTGCAATGGCAAAAAAGAAACACGACGTAATGCTCAAGGAGCGGGAAAACTTTGTCAACGGAATTGTTGAGAACGGGGTCGTCAAGGTTCCAGGCGCTGTACGGAACGGCGTGCCCGCAGAAATCGCGAATAAAATTTTTGATGAAATGGTCGATTTTGCGTCTTACGCGTTTAACAAACCGCATGCGGCCTGCTATGCTGTTGTTGCTTATCGTACGGCATATTTAAAGCTGTACTATCCCGTTGAATTTATGACGGCAATCATCAACAGCTTTCTTGGAAGCATTGATAAGATGGCAGAATATATCAATGCGGCCAAACGGATGAAGATCCCTGTTCTGCCGCCGCATGTAAACCGGAGCGTTGCAAAGTTCAGCGTAGAGGGAAACTCCATCCGCTTTGGCCTTGCCGCAATTAAAAACGTTGGAGAAAGCGCAATGTGCGATATCATTGCTGAACGGAATGCAAACGGCCCCTTCCGAGACTTTGACGACTTCGTAAGACGCGCGCCGGGCATCAACAAACGCATGCTGGAAGCGATGATCAAAGTCGGCTGCTTTGACGGCATGGGTGCCAACCGCAACCAGCTGCTGCTCATATATGAGCGCACGCTCAGCGCTGCGGCAAACGAGCGCAAACAGGCGGAAACCGGACAACTGTCCCTGTTTGATCTTGGGGGCGGCTCTGAAATGAAAACAGGGATGACGCCCTTGCCCAACGTGCATGAGTTTGATCAAACGATGCTGCTTTCATTGGAACGGGAGGCGCTTGGCATTTACCTGAGCGGGCATCCCTTGGAGGAATATGGGGAAGTGCTTTCAAAAATGCCCAACAGCGTTGCAGAACTTGCCACAGCAGATGAAAGCGGGGCGCTTAAAGAGGGAAGCCGTGTGCGTTTGGGGGGCATTATTGCGCACGTGCAGCGTAAAATGACGAAAAACGGAAACGGTGTCATGGCATACTGTACGCTTGAAGATATGACCGGTTCCATTGAGCTTTTGGCGTTTCCGTCAGTATTCACACGTTTTGGAAGCCTGCTTTCGGAAGATAGTAAGGTATGCGTTTCGGGCCGTTTGAATGTGCGGGAAGATCAAAGCAACATGGTTCTGGTGGATGAGGTGGCTCCGCTCACGCTTCATCCTGCGGCGGGCAAGCTATATCTGCGCTTTGACACGGAGGATCAGACGCTTCGCACGCGCGTGCTCACGCTATTGCAGCGTTTCCCGGGCAACGTACCCGTTGTGCTTCACAACCCCGGTACAAAAAAGACGCAGCTTGTACCCAAAGACATGTATGTAAATGAAGCCTCTGCACTCCGGGATATTCTTAACGAGCTGCTTGGAAAGGAGAACGTGAAGCAGCAGTGAACATAAGCTATGATAAACTTTTGACTAATTTTGCGTATGTGATATAATACAAAACGGTATGGGATTGCACCATGAGTCTTGCCCATGTGCAGCTCAAAATGATTGAATTTGCTTACGATTTTCCGAAAGGAGTTAATTTAATGAAGTGTATTGGCGTTTTAACAAGCGGCGGGGATACGCCCGGCATGAATGCAGCAATTCGTGCGGTATTCAAAGAGGGAGAAAGCCGCGGCATCAACGTTATGGGAATCTACCATGGCTACAAGGGATTGATTGCAGGCATGGTTCGTCAATTGACACATGAGGATGTCGCAAATGTGATGCACAAGGGCGGCACGGTTCTGCGCACGGCGCGCAGCGAGGAATTCCGTACGCCGGAGGGGTTCCAAAAAGCGTTGGACATGCTTCACGCGTTTGATATTGAAGGCCTGATCGTTATCGGCGGAGACGGGAGCTACCGCGGTGCGAAGATGCTTGCCGACAGCGGAATTAAAACGATCGGCATCCCCGGAACAATTGATAACGATTTGGGGTACACCGACTTTACAATTGGCTTTGATACCGCTGTCAATACCATTACAAGCGAAATCTATAAAATACGCGACACCATGCGCGCACATGACCGGGTGGGCGTGATTGAGGTAATGGGGCGCAATTGTGGTGACATTGCCCTTTGGTCCGGCGTTGCAGGAGCAGCGGACATTATACTGGTGCCGGAAAGCCAGCTTTCCTGGGAGGATGCAACACGCCAACTCGTTACAAATAAGCTTAAGGGAAAACTCACGAGCATTGTCATCATCGCAGAAGGAGCCGGCAGAGCTTCAGATTTTGCAAATTATGTGCGGGAGCATTCCGATATTGATATCAAAGCAATCGTTCCCGGCTATATTCAACGCGGTGGAAATCCTACGGCATTTGACCGCGTACTTGCAGCACGGCTCGGGCAGCGTGCAGTGGAACTTTTGGATGCGGAAGTTGGCGGACGCGCAGTGGGTATTCATGACAATCATATTGTCGACGTATCTTTGGAAGATGCAATCGCGCTGCCGGACAATTTTGATGAAAAGCTATACCGCTTCAATTCCGTGCTTGCAAAGTTTTGACGCGCTGCATTCGTTTCCGGTTGATCCAAACGCGGCATAAGCCGCGTTTTGCCGCAAAAAGGAGATTTTTATGCCACAGAAAACACCGCCCTTGAAACGCAATGATGAAATCGAGCTGACCGTTGACGCATTTGGCTCTGAAGGTCAGGGCATCGGAAGATATGATGGCTTTGCCGTGTTTGTGCCGTTTGCGTTGCCGGGAGAAACGGTACGGGTTCATATCATAAAGGCCACAGCCAGCTATGCAATAGGAAAACTGCTTTCCATATCCGTAAAAAGCCCCTGCCGTGCAGAGCCAAAATGCTCTCATTTTGGGCGTTGCGGCGGATGTACCCTCATGCATCTTGACTATGAGGCGCAGCTCATGTTTAAGCGGGATATGGTAGCGTCCGCCCTTACACGCATTGGGGGCCTTATGGCTCCGGAGGTGCGTGAGGCTCTTGGAATGCAGTTCCCCTATTTTTATCGGAACAAGGGAAGCTTTCCGTTTGCAAATTTGGATGGGCGCGTTTCCTTCGGATTTTTCGCGCCGCGCAGTCACCGCCTGATCCCGCTTTCAGACTGTTCGATTCAGGAAGACAAAACCCTGCTTGTTGCTGAAGCGGTGTGCGACTGGGCCAATCAATTCCAGATACCGGCCTATGATGAAACCCTGCAAACAGGCACGCTCCGGCATGTGATGGCACGTGTTTCCGCGGCAAACGGCGAAGTCATGGCCGCAATTGTCACAAAGGGAAAGCTGCCGCAAAAAGAGGCGCTGATTGAGCACCTGCGCAACCGCATCCCCGGGCTTGTCAGCATTCTTCACAACCGAAATGACGCGGAAACAAATGTGATATTTGGCCCGGAATTCAGCACGCTTTGGGGGAAAGATCGTCTTTATGATACAATTTGCGGCTTGCGCTTTGCCGTGAGCGCAGCATCCTTCCTGCAGGTAAATCCACAACAGACAGAGGTGCTCTATCATGCCGCTTTAAATGCGTTGCAGCTTGAGGGAACAGAACGCGTTGCGGATGTTTATTGCGGCATCGGAACAATATCACTTCTGCTTGCACGCCATGCTGCGCAGGTAGATGGAATTGAAACAGTACCCGAAGCGATAGCAGATGCAATCTTCAATGCACAGGAGAACGCCATCAAAAATGTTGAGTTTCATTGCGGGAATGCGGAGGATGTTCTTCCACAGCTTGTACGCGAAGGATACCATCCAGATGCCGTCCTGATCGATCCGCCGCGCAAAGGCTGCGAGCGCCCCGTGTTGGATGCGCTGCTTGCATGCGGCGCAAAGCGGTTGGTGTATGTCTCCTGTAATCCATCTACCCTTGCGCGGGATGTCCGGGTTCTCGTTGACGGTGGGTTCCGCTTCGTATATGCACAGCCTGTCGATATGTTCCCGCAGACAGCGCACGTGGAGACGGTTTGTCTCTTAGTTCTGAGAAATCCTGTGACACATATCAATATTGATGTGGATGTGGAAGAAATGGTGCAGGATAAAAGAGGAATGGCAACCTATGGGCAAATCAAGGATTATGTTTTGGAACACAGCGGCTTGAATGTCAGCAGTCTTTATATCGCTCAGGTAAAGCAGAAACACGGCATTATCGAGCGCGAGAACTATAATAAACCGAAATCCGAGGATGCCA